>OBLI01000083.1_pt1 | contig 93053 bp, 84 predicted proteins | sample 1519701 | NCBI WGS metagenome assembly OBLI01 (sample SAMEA3663005, study PRJEB22513) | pig gut metagenome | biome: pig gut; feature: pig-associated habitat; material: faeces | place: France | collected 2012
CTGGGCTGGTTTACAACGTTGTAAAGCATTTTCGATTTTTAGTCGATTTTCGAAGGAGCAAAAATAATTTCAGTTGGATAATTACTAACCAATGGGATTTATATAAAAAGAAAATCTCGTATAGATTAGATTTTCTGTTTTTTTTTGAGATTTTTAAGTTTTCAGTTGGAAGACGCTATAGCCAATGCTGGAGGCGCAAAAATTAAGTATACGGATATGGATGGATCTAAATTAGCTTATGGAGAAGGAATAAGTAGATCAACATATCCAAACTTGATAACTTGTGTATGTATACAATTTAACAATCAATATGCTTATCGCCCATATTTGTATAATGAAAAAATGGATAGTGGAAGGCTGTGCTCGAGGAGCAACTTATAGAGTCTATTATTTTTAATTCTATAGGACTGACGCTATAGCCAATGTAGGATCTGGAAAAACTATATACATAAAAACTATGAAAATCCCAAGTGATAAATCATTAGGAATATCAAGTGATAATTACATAGTATTTTGGATGTTTGGTTATGATGAATACGGTAGAATAATTGATCCTCCATCTTTTATTATGAACAAAGATGGATGGAAAGCTAGTGGAGCTTGGGGAGGACATAACGTAATTATCTTATACATTGACAGATAATATAAATCCCAGAGGAGTTTAACTCCTCTGGGATATTTTCTTCTTAATACTCTTCAGAGTTATCTTCATCCATCTTGTCAAGAGCATCATAATCCACAAAGATACCATAGTTTCTCTTGTGGAGACGCTTCTTAGCAAGAGTATCACGAATATCCATGTACTGAAGCTTGACAGCAACCCATCTGTCAATCTCAGGATCGTCAGGATTTTCCCGGATATAATTATCCAGAATAGCAAGACGAGCATTGATCTGCTTCAATGCATACATGACTTCGCTTTCAGTCTCAGCATTCTTAGCACGAATCTGGAACTCATACAGATCATTCTCAATGTCACGAAGACCACTATACTTCAGGCTAGCCAGAAGACCACCCTTACGCTTAGCTTCGTTAAAGAAAGTCTGAACAGCTTCATTGACAACCATATCAGTGTCAATACGATTCAGTGCATTGATAGTGTTACTGAACTTGGTGATGTACAGAGTAGAAGCGGTCAAAGACTTAGCTTTCTCCAAAATATGCAGTGCAGGAATACGTTCCTTCTCTACGTCACAGTACAGACGAAGAGTCCATTCCAGCATATTCAGCTTAGGAGCACGAGATACTTCATTCTCACATCCAGGAATTTCTTTGTAAAGCTTATCGAGAGCTTTATCAAAATCTTCCAGTCCCAGGGACTCCAAAAACGGGTCACTTACGACATCGCTCGGCAGGCTAAGGCAAGATGAGACATTGACCAGTGCATCTACTAAGCCAAGTTTCAAAATCTCCTTATACTGAACAGAGTCCTTAATAATCAGCTGAGTTGCGGACTTTGTGAGAAAGTCATCAATAGCCATTCTCACATTACGCAAAGGAGTGAAATCCTTTACCATATGATAGATATTGAACAGCATTACCTGAGCAACTTCCTCGTTAGTCAGACCATAGTCGAACAGCTTAGAGTCAAGCTCAACCATGTATTCAGACAGACGAGAGTCATTACCTACCACAAAGTAGTCATTGACATCTACACCTCTCAGAGTAGGCATCACCACACAACCGAAAGGCAGTTTATCTGTGTTGACAGTGTAGACGAAACCTGCACAATCAGCATCAGGACGGAAGATCAAATTCAGGATATCCTTAACTGCAATGAGATCTTCCTGAGTAACTGAAAAGTCACGAAGCTTATCGATAGCAGTGATAAGCTTTTCAACTCTATTATCCAGCATTGTAGAGTTCTCCTCTCTTAGATTTTATTGAAGTTTGCGATGAAGAATACATCACCATATTCTCCTGATTTAATGCACTCCGGAGTCCATCCGGAGAACTTATAACCTTCTTTGGAGAGCTCAGGAGGATAATAGGTCACATCTTCGATAGTGTAAGTTTCAGCAGCCTCAGGGATAGAGGTAGACTTACCATCAACGATGTAGGAAATCTTGTAGTTTGTAGGCTCATAGATAAAGGTGTATTCTTTGTCTTCACTATCAGGAGTGATAGACTCAGTATAAGCCTTATATCCAGGATAAGTTGTGGGATAGATCGTCTCCCCAGGAATGATAACCCTTCTAGAAGACCCAAGATTGGTGCCTTTAGAGGACATGCAATTCACTGTAATGACCCAACGATACCATTCAGGTACTCTCCCAGCTGCAAGCGCTGCAGTGCCCTTAAAAGCATCGGTAAAGTCTCTAAAGCTACCATCTCCCCACTCCTCTACAGGAGCCAGATCAGACAGCAAAGAGCATCCAGAGAACATCTCGGAGATGTCACAGCCAGGTCTACAAATCACATTGTAGAGAGCTGAGATATCACGGAGAATAGTAAAGTCCTTGAAAGCTCTTCTCATATCATAGCCAGTATAAATATCATACTGACAGTAGATATAGACGATACCTGATTCAAACTTAGCCAGGATAGGAGTAGAAGAAGCAGAGATATTCATATAGTCACCATCAATGAGAGAAGGAGACTGCTGAATAGCCATGATGTAATTTACGTCACCAGCAAGAGATTCAAGATGCTTATGAAGCACATCACCGGAAGCCAGAATAGCAAACTCTCTCCAAGTAGCCGTAGCATAAACATCTCCAACTCCATGGATTGAATCAAGCTCTTCACCGGTAGATACTCTCTTGAATTCCCATCCAGTAAACACATGATCATGCTTCTCAGGAGTAGCAGGAATGAAAGGCTTATCCTCTACAGTGAAAGTGTCCTTAGGACAAGTATCTACAGAGAAATGGCCTCCATCCAGCTCGTAGAAAATATTGTACTGAATAGGAGTATAGACAAACTTGAGCTGCTGCTTGTCTTCAGTAATAACTTGAGGTTCAGGAGAAGCATAACCAGGAATATTCTTGGGGTATACCATGGTATTCTTCTTGCCAAGAGCACAGAATTTACCAATCACATTTTCACTCATGATTATATCTCCTTTCCTCAAATTTCTTCATCAGAAGTACTGGACACACAGGTAGCATAAGCTTCCAGCATGGAAGGATCACTATTGTATTCAAACCAAGCAAAGAGAGTCATATCTCCGTTGGGTTTATAAGCAGTAGGATCGATGATAGTGTCAGCAATCTTACTGGTACTCCAGCCATAGAACTCATATCTAGCATCTTCCCAAGTAGGATCAGGAATAGCACCGATACAATCACCATCTGCAACATGAATATTCTCAGGCAGTACAAGTCCAGCAGGAGTATGATTTGAATCGAAAGTGATAATGAATTTATCACTACCAGCAAGATCGATATCGATGTTGTAGTCGCCAGGTTCAAAGAGCTCAAGAGAATAAACATCGTAAGCTACATAGCTACCCAGTTCAGGATTCAGTGTATATACACGATCCTCAACTGTAGCTTTGATGATTTCTCCAGTATCATGATTCTTGAAACTAGCTCCATAATTTACAGGAACGTAAAAGCAGGGGCAATAACCTTCAAGAATAGAGATAGCTACAGTATCATTGCCAGTAGTCATATTCTGAGCAATCAGAATATAGTTCTTACTGTCATCATAGGTCTTAATGAGACCATAATACACGTAGCTTGTAGTGGCAATAACTCCACCACCATTCTCTTCAGCGCGAGTGATTACATAGTACCAATTGTTTTCAGATCTATCCTTTACAGGAGGGAGAGTCTGTTCAGTGACGACATGAATAATAGAAGATCCATCTTGGATCTCCTTAACGCTTTCCTTAATTTTACCTGTGATATTGGAATATGCATCTCCATATTTCACATACAAGTCATCATTAGGGAAGTCCATTACCAGTTCATGATTGACATGTTCATTGGCATTAGCTAAGTCGTCAGGAACAATGGGTACTCTGGCTATATATTTCGTATTATCGCTAGCCATAAGTATTTTAGCCTCCTCTTTTACAATAATAGAGCTATTAATATAAAGTTTTGAGATAGGACATTAAAAGAGGCAGAAGGGAGTGATCCCTTCCGCCTGTGATTTATGTGTATACAACCACAGATCCAGGAAAAGTTAATCCATATTCTTGAAAATAGCTACCATTAAATCGTACTATGTACTTTCCTCCACTATTTACAAGAGTTCCATTGTCATTTTCAAATGAATCTCTTGCACAGTTCACTCTCCATACATTTTCTGATGGAAAATATACTACATAACTTGCTTGTCCATATCTAATCATGTAGCATATAATACTCGCTAATATAGTCTTTCCGTAACATTCTGAAGGCAATGATAATTCTCTTGTAGATACAAAAGATGGAGAAGCTATAGTATATTTACTTCCACTAGGTATACTACTAATATTAGTAGCCATAGTACTAAAACTAGCATCGGCCGCAGTTTGTACTCCCTTGCCAGTGACTGCGGTCGCAATCAGGGATTTACCCTCACTGACAGATGTTTTTAAAGAGTTGGTAGCGTCAGTTGAATATAAATATAAATTCCGGAGGGCTTAAATAGCCCTCCGGAATGTTGTGTTTCTTACTTACGAGTGAAGTGAGTGCGTACCTTCTCAGCAGCGCCCTTGGCACCGTCAGAGATCTTCTCACCAGCAGCTCTAGCGCTGGCAGCGACCCTCTGGCCAGCCTCCTTGGGATGAGCGATTACATCGTGGGTGGCGTTGATAGTATCCTTAACAGATTCCTTGGCATCGTTTGCACGATCCTTAACATCCTTCAGCCCCTGCTTACGAATGAAAGCCTTGACTTCCTTCTGGTTCATGATAGAACGGATAATCTGGGCCTGGCTGTTAGCATACACATTGTACACGCGGACAGCCTCGCGAGTGATACGAGTGTTGCTGTTCATGGTCTTCTTCAGACCAGCAATCTTCTCGTTCATGTCGTCGGGCTTCATGGACTTGACCTGAGCAATGTGCTCCTTGATGTCATCGTTGGCATCCTTCTTGGCCTTCTTGATCTCAGCCAGCAGAGTGCTCTTGAAAATGGAATCCAGAGCATCCTTGAAAGTGCCAGCATCGATCATGATGCCACCCTCGTTCTTATGAACGAACTTTTCATAGAATGCCTTGGGATCCTCTTCGCCAGCAGCATTGGACTTGATATAGGCCTTGTAGCCGCCGTCAAGGAACTTCTTGTCGACAGTATGACCAACACCCAGAACCTCCACAGAAGAACCAACCAGGTCGCCGAAGTTTTCAGCAACACGATAGGCCATCTTCTTGGAGATAGAAGCCTTGTTCAGAGTAGCAACAGCGTTGGACATAAAGCGGGTAGCCCACTCGATGGCCTTATCCCACAGCTCAGCGATCTTCTCGCCGATGAACTTGATAGTGGCTACGGCCTTCTCCTTCAGGGAAATACCCTTATCGTTGAACTCGCCAGCCTCGTCCACGTAGCTCATCTCAGAGCCATTGGCATACAGGTGAGCGTGCTCAGTCAGCAGAACACCCATCTGGAAGTCGTTGACGGCCTCCATAACAGCGATTTCCATAGCACCGCAAGCCTCAGCCAGGGTCATACCGGGATAGGGATTGGTGTTGACAGCGGTCTCTTCGTTGATTACAGTAATCATAACACGGTAACTCCTTTACTAAATTTAGTACTTTTTTACGATCGTAATTGGAGAGGATTTATCAAATCTTAGAAGAGGTCGTCCCAACCAGTGGCAGACTCTTCGAAAGATCCTTCACCGATGATATCATCATCGTCGGAAGCCAGCTCAGCGTCTGAAACAGAACCGACAGCAGCTTCACCATCAGAAGGCTCAGAGAACTGATCCTTCTCTTCAGGAATAGCAGGAATGGTGTTGGGATCAACATTGTTGTTGCAATTTTCACCCTCGCAGCCTTCCACATCAAAGCTCTCGTTGAAACCAGAGGTATCCTTAGGCAGAGCAATGTTCATATTCATGTCAACATTGGTGTTCTCACCATCGCTGGCATTGGTAAAAGCATTGGCAGCCTTACGAGCAGCTTCAAAACCCTCCTCGGAAGGACGTTCCATCTTATCGACACCAAAGACACCGTCATCGAAACCTGATTCATCGACAGGCATCTCGATATCCTTAGACTCGAAGATAGATTCATCATACCCTTCCTGGAGTGACATCAAATACTTTGAAAAACTCATAGTATTGCACGGTGTACTATTCATTTGCATGAACAGTACAAAACTCCTTTCTTGAGCATTATTATAAAGTTCTGGTATAGAGATTAGAACAGGCTCTCTCCATCATCGTAACCATCATCCTCGTAACGCTGATTGCGGTTACGACGCTCTTCCTCTTCTGTCTCCTTAGTAGCCTTGGAATCCTTCAGAGCAAAGAAGTTTGCAAGCTTCTTGAAACGATCAACCCACTTCATCTGACGCTGATATACACTCTTACGGTGATCATCGCTATCCTTGCGGTCATCACGATACTTCATATTTTCCGCATTGATCTGGAGATAAGTGGCCTGAATCTCAAACCAGTCAGAAAGTTTCATACTGGTACTCATGATCCAGAAAGCAGCCTTGCATACAAGTTTTACAAAACTTACGATAGCAAATCCAGCAGCAATGATCATGACAACGATCTTAAGAGGCTTGAACTTCATTGCTGCTTGGCCAACTTTGACTGCAGTAGCAGTACCACCGGCCATACCTACTATGTCACCGACAGTACCAATTACTTCCTTCAGACCTTCATCAACAGGCTCCAACTCAGCACTCTCAGACATAGGAGTCAGATTGTTCTTGATACAATCATTCATCAGCTTGTCGAGAGTACCATTGTCGCAGTTACGGTTAAACTGAGTGACGTACTGGTACAGAACATGATCTCTAGACTTGGTGTATCCAGTCTTATCGAAAGATACAGCAAAGGAATCATGGCCATTCTTTACATATTCCACAGTGCTACTCAGAAGCAGAGATACACTGGACACTACAGCCAGAACGGTCATGTTATAGATCATAATCGGGAACTCGATATTCAGAGCAAAAGCCTTAGTGAATACTCGTTCGCGCTGCTGCAGATTTGCCAGAGCAGTAGACAGAGCATCTGGAATATCGGTTCTCTCCTTGTAGTTGTACACCAGCTCATGAACAGAGTTGATGCAGTCAAGAACGTTGGCATAGTTATCGATCCGAGTGACTACGCCCTTGGACTTGGGAATAGTACCGAAGTCGATACCAGCCACATTGCTCTTGATGTGCATATACAGATTGCCAACAATGTGCTCAAGGTTGTCAATACGCTTAGCCTCATTGCAGAACAGAAGGTTCTTTTTAGTGGCATAGTCGGACAGATCATAAGTCTCACTGACAATCTGCATGTATTCAGTATCTGTAATCATAATAATCTATCCTCCTCTCTTATTTTGAAGCTGCCATCAGATTGATGAGCTTCTTGTAAGTGCCATCCTTGGTTTCACGTTCGAACATGCGGTAAGCATACTCTTCGAAGTTCTTTTCGCCATCATCCATCATGATCTTCAGAGATTCTGTAGCATCATCAGCGATGGCAAAGGCAATCAGGTTATAAGACTGCATAAAGTGATATGCATTCTTGGGATCAGAGATATCGAAGTTCTCTTCACGGAAGAGTTCATCGGCATCATTCTGAGAAATCAGAACAGTGGTAATGGCAGAGAAGTCATTACGTACACCATGCTTGACAGCTTCTCTGGAAGCTTCAGCACGGTTGGCAAGCAGATTCCAAATCTCACCATAAGCACCCTTGCGCTTAGTGGACTTAATGTCATCCTTCATTCTGGAGAAGCCAAAGATGACATTAGAAGCAGACAGCTCACCAGTGATGACACGCATGAACTTCAGGAACTTCTTGCCATCTTTATTGTCGTTCATGATACGACGCAGAATCTCAGTCGTAGTGACAGGAATCAGCTTAGACTTAACACCGATAATGAACTCGGTAGGAACAGTAGAAACTTCACCGTTATCGAGCTTGGAATAGAACCGAACAACCAGCATGGAAGGAACAGCGTCGTTCATCTTCTTGACATCAAAGTCTTTCAGAGAGATATTGTTGCCAGAAGTGACGCGAGCACGGTCTTCAGAAGCGGTGCGGCGAGCGCGGTCTCGCCGGCTCTCCTCCCGGTCTCGCCGGCTCTCCTCCCGGTCTCGCCGGCTCTCCTCCCGGTCTCGCCGGGCCTCCGCTCTATCTTCAGCTCTCTCGCGTTCGGCCCTATCTTCACGATCAATTCGGCGCTGGCGGTCGGCTGCAGAAGTAGCACGGTCTTCCTGATGTTCCTTTTCACGGGCAGTGTCACGAGCTCTATTTGCGGCTCGATCTTCCTCTTCCCAACGACGCTTCTTATTCTGATATGCATACTCGGTATCAGCATCTTCGTCATCCTGCATCTGCTTAGCTTCATCGCGATCCATAGCATAGTTGTCGACATGTTTACGATACTCGCTACGCAGACCATTGCTACGAGCCTCAGTAAAAGCACTCAGAGGCTTGACACTGACATGATAGTCACCAGTGGCAAATTCCTTTACCACATAGTCATTGATACTCACAGGATTCAGCTTGGTATCATAGACAACAATCTTCTCCTGTTCCTGCATAATCTTCATGATCTCGGCTACATCACGAGCAGAGATCTCCAGATCACGATCACACTCGAACAGAGAAGAAACATCGATGTCGTTATCAGCATCGTGCATCGCACCACTAATAGATCCAGACTCGTTGATCTTGCCAGCTTCATAGGCATTGATCCAAGTGTCCATCGTACTGATAATTGCATTGATATTGTCTCCACCAACATTCAGATTCTGATGATACTGGCGAAGATATTCAATACCACTCTTAGCAGTGCTAATGTTAGCCTGTTGCAGAGCCAACACGAACAGACTACACATCTTCTGTTCGATATACTTGGTAACCATCTGCGCAGTCTCAGCACTTACAGTTCTGGAGGCGAGAACCGGGAACACTGCTACCATTTTTGATGCGGCTTTAGCCAGAGAAGAATAGGAATATTCTGAAGCTTTGGATCCTTTCTTCAAGCCAGTAGCCACATTAGCTACACCTTTGGCCATATCATACATTTGGTCAAAGGTGACATCTGAGCTAGCCTCGTTAAGGGCCCTATACATGACTATTTAACCTCCTTTAAAGGCAGTTATTTATAGGGATGTTTAAAAAATAAAAGCAGGGTGTGGAGGGTCCAATAATGGGCCCTCCACTACTCTTTATTTATCGTACTCTATCGCTTGATTCATTTCTCTGGGTTCTCTTCCAGTAAGAATATCAGCATAATAATTCTTGGTATCTATGAAAGAACCACTAGCAGATTCTATTACTGTAAACCCGACATTTCTTCTCTTAGCATAGTTTCCAGCGAACTTGCAGACTACTTCTTTACAACCTCCTACTCCTTCATCTGCTATCCTTGATACCACTTGTTCAGTGAAAAATCTGCTCAAAAAGCTGCTCAATTTAACCACCTCTTTTTACATAATCGAAAAGAGATTTCTCTCCATTCTTCATATCTATAATATCTTTTTTATCTGAAATTTACTTGCCATATAATATGCTATAGGGGAACATCAGTATAATGTCCTATATATAGTAAAAGGAGAGGAGGGTCAAAGACTTGGCTACCAATAAATATGCGAATGAATCGATACTGTATGGCAGTAATGACAACATTCCATACAATCTTCGTGGACAGAACATGATCAAAGATGACTTGATGAATTCTGTTGGATTATATTCCAAGAAAGACATCGAGGCAGCAAGATTTTCCAAGTACTCAAGATTTGGGCGAGTTCTGGATCCGTATGGACGTATCAATCCTGGCCGTGAGTATCTGTTCTTCGTGAAACCTGATCTCCATATTTGTGTCCCTCAGGGAAGTGATGGATCGATATATGACTACAGTGGAACTAGCATTAGCCAGGCCTATGTAAGTAAAAGTGGATTGAAGTTAAATCCTCAGCTTGATAACAATCCGTACTTTAGAGATCTTATCGATACCCATCCAAATGTTGTGAGGGAACTTCAAGCAAGTGCTACTCTTGATAATGACCCATTCGGCCATCTCTTGAGTTTCTCTGTTTCTAGTTCTCTTCAGTTAGATTCCTCAAACTCCAGAACTCTTGACAATCCAGCGACAATGTATGGCACTTCATACAATTATCTTCTGGACTCCGCAGGTTCTGATGAAGGATACGAAGGAATCTCTTTGGAGTTTGTTGATGATAAAGAATTGGATGTATACCATTTCTTTAAAGCTTACTCCGAGTATCATATCGCTAGAAAGAGTGGTCTTGTGACACCTCCTAGCACTGACTATTACACTTATCGAAGACTCCACAACACAATGGGAGTCTATAAATTCATAGTAGCAGAAGATATGGAGACCATTATCTATTATGCTTATCTCTGGGGATTGTTCCCCACTTCTTGCCCTAGAGAAGCATTCAGCGATCCCAATTTCAGTGATGGTTTGACATTCTCTGTTAACTTTGAAGCTGCTTTCATTGAAGACATGAATCCTACTATTTTGTATCAGTTTAATAAACTGATGCTCAATGGAGCTCTTAAGGGAGTAAATAAGGATAAATGGCTTCCTGTGATCAAGCAGAATAGAAAATCTGATATCATTTCTGGAATCAGTGGTAATCATGGCTATGATCCTAGTATTGGATATGGATCCAGAGAACAGAAAGTTGCAGGAATGAATTACCAGATCGGTTCTACTGACCAAATCGATGGCACTCTTCCTAGAGGAGCATTGGTAGATGGTCGTACCATTAACAATGAAGCAAAACCAAAGTACAGATTGAGATGGTATGCTTAATCTTTGTTCATTATAAAGCAAAGGAGATTTCAGAATGGCAAAGAAAACAGTGAATTCTGATATCTACAATTTGTCTCAACTGGTGGAGGATGTAAAGAAAACATTCTTGCCTGGAGAGTCAGATGAAACCTTAGCTATCGGCACCTATGGTTACATCGGAGCACTGGAATCCAGTAGACTCCAGACCCAGGTTATGATGACTGGTGAGCTTTGCAATGAAGTCTTCCCTTCAAGAGCAAGACTTGAGCGCAATGTAATTACTCATGCCATCATGACTAATATCGAAAATATTAATGCCATTCCTTCTAAGATGACAGCCTTCCTTGCTATCAAGGAGGCTGACATTTCAGATTGTTTTGACTCCAATAATATTTTCGTTGTTGATAGAGAGTGCCCTCTCTACATAGGTGACTATGAGTTTCATCTTGAGTATGATATCAAGCTCAAGCGCATCTATATCGAAAAGAAAAACTCTTATACCTACACAGCCCAGTATGACATTCCTGATGGCAGAGATGTTCCCACTTCAACCATTTCAAGTGTGAACCAGTATCTCAGCCCTCCTGCTGTCGTAATGGTAGGCAATGATTCGTATATCTATCTCACTGTAATTCTCTCTCAGGTTGAACACTCGATCGTATCTAAGAAGCTTGTTACTTCTAATATCATCGACAATAAGACTATGAATTTCGAGTTCGAGAATCAGCTCTCCTATTTCGAAGTCCATGTCAAAGAATCTGAAGAAGAGTATTACCTGCTTCCTGTATTTGAAGGATCCTCTGTACCTGAGTCAAAGTCTCAGTATTACTGCTGGTATCAGTATATCGACAGTAACCTGATCAGAGTTCGGTTTGACAGACAGTCTTATATGCCTGGTCTGAATGCAAACATCGAATGCTTGATCAAGACTTGTCAGGGTGCTGGAGGAAACTTCACTTATGGCCAGGATGTCTATGTCGAGTTGGAATCTTCCAACTATGGTTACAAAGGTATCACTGCTCTGCTCACTCCTGTTACTGATGCTGCAGGTGGTAAAGATAGAAAGTCTAAGAAAGAACTTCAGTCTCTGATTCCTAAGGAAGCTCTGTCCAGAGGTTCTCTGACTACTATCACTGATCTGAACAACTACTTCGGAATGCTCGATTCTGAAATGGGTCGTATCATTATCCAGAAGAAGATCGATAATCAGATTGAGCGAGTGTATTACACTTACTTTGTAGCCAAAGACAGTAACGGGAATGTGATTCCTTCCAACACCATCGATGTAAAGGTAGATCTTGATGATATGATCAAATCTACCATCTCCGAGACCGATTCTGTAAGATACTTGCTTCCTTCTGGAACTTGCTTCAGACTCGGTGACGATGGTGTGGGCTACATCAGCAAGAATCCTCTTCCTGGTAATGGCTACTCTCTCACTCCTAAGAGTGTATCAAGAGGAAGTATCATTGAAGATACTTTTGTCGTTGAAGTAAACGATGAAGGTGTTGAGAAAGATAGTGTATCTGTCAAAGTCGATGTAGGTGGAGCTTGCACTAAGACCCATATCTTCCCCAAAGAAGAGTCTGAAAGATTCGGATACGATAACTCCTCTAAGGAGTATCAGGTTGAAGACTATATTCAGATGGGTTGTGGCAATATCTACAACTACTCAGCCGAGTATGTTACCAAGGAAGATAATGCTCTGATTACTATCAGAGACAAGAACCTTGGAAACATGGATCTTATCGATGCTTCCTACACTGTGAACGAGTCTACTCGTCACTTTGCTAAAGTCCCGATGACTGCTTACAATATTCCCAAGGATACAAAGATCAAGGTGAATATTAAGCGTCGTCTTAATGCTAAAAGTAGAGGTATTGTGTATTTTGACCACGGTAAGAATACATTTAAGCTTCACCAGACTGCTTGGACTACCAATCTGTCCAATATGTTGGTTGCTCTTGGTATTGAAGAAGGTGAAGTCACCGACCTTACCTCTTCCGACCCTTCTATTATCTCTGTCACCGAGGTTGGAACTATTGAGTCTAAAGAACCTGAGGCCCCTGTCATTCCTCCTGTGACTCCTGAAGATCCTGACGAGCCTATCACTGATCCTTACAAGCTTCAGGTTATTGACACTGAAAATCTTCCTCCTATCTCAGAGAGAGACAAGAATCAGTGGTACTATGCTGTCAACAAGCATGAAGAGCGTGATGGTACTACTGAGGGCGATAACATGGGTTCAAATGCAACGGCAGATACTTATAAACTCAATGTTGTAAATGAAGCCGATGCTCCTGCTATCGAAGATCGTAAAGAAGATGAGTGGTATTATCTGGTAACCAAGTCTGAATTCAGATCTGAGATTCCTGATGATCCTGAAGTACCTATCGAGATCCCCAAGGAGCTCACTGGTAAAGAATATCAGGTTGAGGTTTTGAAAGGATTTATGGGCCAGAATGTAACCCTCACTGTTACTATCAGTGATCAGGTCTACGAGATTGTTGCTTCTCATGATGTATTTGCCATTGAGAATGGTATCTATATCACTGAAGGCGATAATGAGACTGTGAGCAATGTCTACAAGACATTTGTTCCTGTTCTCACTCAGAATAAGTGGCCTGATGAGCTCATGAAGGGAGATCAGATTGTTTATACTTTGAGATACAAGTCAATGAGCAATGCCTATGCTCCTGAGCTCAAGATTAAACTCTCTGAGGGTCTTGATTATGTGCTGTTCTCCAACACTATCAAGTATCCCGATGGGACTTCTTTCAACTTTGAACCTACAGAAGAATCTCTCGCAAAAGAGAGAGGGTTTATCTACACTAATCCTTATGCAGCTAATGTGAACAGCTATCGTCTGTATTCATCTTTCTACATGATGTCTATGGAAGAGAATCCTTATCTGCATTTCGATTTCATCAATGATAAATCCAATGTCCAGTTCATCGCTACAAATGCTTATTGGACTAGACCCTTCTCTGGTTTGAAGAAAGACACCTATACACTGACAACAACTTTGACTCAGTCAGTCCAGGATGACCTTGGCGTTATTCCTAGTGGTGAGAATGCTACTCCTCTTGTTAAGGCGTTTGCTGTATTCAGAAGAGATGGTAAAGATTATCGCTACAGATCTATGAATCTTGTAAGCTATGATCCTTCTACCTATTCCTTCACATTCTCTCAGGATTTCAATGCCGAGGATATCTTTGACAATGATAGTAATATCAGACTGAGCAACTTCCAGGTTGTTGGACAGGCTGAATATGCTGTAACTCTGTCTTATAATGACAATAGTTATATCATCAACAATGGTGGCATTGTAAAGCTGTCTACTATTCTCAAATCTCTTGGCGTTTCTATCACTGGAGAGATCAGTGCTGTTATCAGCAGTAATCCCAGAGCCTTGGGTGTTAATGAGAATGGCGATGATTACGATGTTGTCTCCTTCACTGACTTTGATGGTTCTGCAACCATCACTATCTCGGTGCTGAATGAAGATCCTATCGTTATCAATGCTAACAGTACTCAGCCTGCTGTAACAGAGTACGGATTCTTCAATCCCACTACTGAGGTTAAGATCTACACTCTGTGTGCTATCCCTGATACGGATGGTTCTTACTCAAAGAACAACTTCGATGCTATTTGCCCCGGCCTTAAGAATTGGACTTTGACCAATACTTACGACGTGGTGAATGGCGTTACCATGTATCACAACTACTCTGAGATTATGGGATCTAGAGTGGTTCCTTATGGTAGAGATATGGTCAAGAAGAATAACACTGTGATCGGTGTTGAGGGTTACACTATTACCAGTGTGCCTATGCTTGGCTATGACTACTGCCAGGATGAAACTCTTGTTCAGGAAGCTATTAATGCTCTGAACTATCGCAAGACTTATATTGAGTCTGCAGCTAATCTGCTTGAAAACTCTTTCGGAGCAGACTTTAAGCTGTTCAACACCTATGGTCCTTCCAAGACCTACTACGTTATCAAGGACACCAATGCTAATAGTCTGCTTGATGATGAGATCGAGTTCATCGATAGAGTAGACTTGTCCTTCAATTTCCGGATTAAGCTAGTAGCGGAGAATGACTCTTACACAAAGGGCAATATCATCCAGGAAATCAAGGAATACATTGAGGATCTTGATGACATCGGAGAGCTCCACATTCCCAATCTGATCACTCAGATTACCAATAACTATAAGGAACAGATTTCTTACTTTGAGTATCTTGGGTTCAATAACTATGGGCCCAATGTACAGCATCTGTACAAGCTCGAAGATAATGAGATTCCCATTCATACTCCTCCTGAGTTCTTGAATGTCCGCAATGTTATTGGTAGTGATGGATCTCTGACTCCCAATATCAATGTCTACGTGTCGGAGATCTGACACGTAGACAAAAACTAATCAATAATTGATCAAAATAGGAGGAACCACTCTATGAGTATTAGAGAAGATCGTAGCTATCTCAAAGAGCTGCGTGCTGAGCGCGAAGCTCTCCGTGAGAATGCTGCCAAGATGGATCGCGATGCTATCAATCAGCGTATCATCGATCGTGACAATATCGTTGCTGCTCATGAAGCTGCTGTGGATAAATTCTACGCCTATAAGGATGATGTGAAGAAGACACTGCTGAAGGAAGCTCTGATGCACATCTATGAGGGATCTTTCCACAACATCTCTGCTCGTGAGCACGCTCTGTGTGAGGCTCTGCTGGAGCAGTATGTTAATGACACTGGTGTCACTGTTCTGATGAAGAACATGAAGTTCTCTGAGAGCTATCTGCTTCGTAAGATCTACGAGGCCGTCGAGGAGTATTCCAAGGACATCACTGCTGATGCCTCTGTTGATGATCCTGAGTCTCAGACTATTGATCCTGCCAAGGTTGATGACTTCTGGAAGGACATCGATAAGTCCGATGATATCGAGGACATCACCAATCTGATCCGGATGCGTGTCTCCAATGCTGAGGAAGACTTCGTCAACAAGAACCAGGAAGACAAGCAGGATGTCAAGACTGTTCTGAAGCAGACTGCTGCTCGTGTTCAGGCTGCTAAGGGTTCCAATGACAACGACTACAGCGAGGCTGTTGAGGAGTCTGAGACCCGTCTGGCTAAGGATCGCATCTATCAGATCCAGCATGAGTCCTATCACAACGTCTTTGACCGTATGGTTCGCAACCTGTCTGAGGTTGCTCTGACCAACGAGGAAGCCAAGAAGGAATTCCTGGCTGAGAATGGCCATCTGGACGTTGAGAAGATTGTTGAGTCTGCTCGCTGCATGTACACTCTGCTTGAGATGGTTGGTACCATCCAGCTTGAGAATGTAGATCAGAAGTACATCGAGGATACACTGAAGTCAATTAAGTAATTCAAAGAGGGATCTCGTAATGAGATCCCTCTTTTATATTGTAAAATATTACAATGCAAACCAGATTATAAAAGATTCAATCGCCTGGTGAAGATAAACGCTATAAAGCGGTGTGTAAAGGGTTGTACCAAGTAGTCGATTGAATTAACCCTTCTCTTTAAGGCATATTTGTACGGGGTATGGCTTACACAACACAATAATGTATCTACAAAGAGAAGGGTTTCTAAAGAAAACAAATGGGGATAGGCTTAATGCCTATCCCCAGTTTTATATCAATTTTTATACTTCTTCTGTTCGGTAGATTCAAGCTTAACTTTGTAAAGCACGTTGTAAAGATTAGTCATTTTAGTCTTCTTTGCGGCTTTAGCAGCTTTTTTATATTCCTTCTTCTGTCTCTTTGTATGTTTTGGCATAGACTTGTAGCTATCGATATGCTCAGCTTTCCAGTTATCATGGTCTATGATATACTGTAGTATAGGAAGGATCTCACGCTTCCCTCTATACTTTTGAATGTGATAATGGTGCATTATATGGCCATCTTTAAGTTTGAGCCTATCGTAAGCCTCTGTATTTCCATGGTATAGCATCAAGCCATACCCATCTGGAAATGTAGTAATCTTCCAACAAGAGAATGTATTCTCAATGAACATAGAGTCATCGTCTATGTACATTTTGAGATGATGATTTCTGATAAACTTGTCTATCTCTTCCTTATCTTGCTCGTAATACTTGAGAAGGCGAGAGCAGTAGATACAATGTCTGTATCCGCAAGCTCTCGCCTCATTCTTTGAATCGAAAGTTATCAAGTTCTCAGGCTTAATTCTGGAAGCATAGGCACATTCAGGATAGTGGAAGATTCTATTCTTGGAGTTTAACGCGCCTACAACCATAAGGCATCACAGTTTTACAGTGATGGAATTTTCTCCAGTCACTACAACGTTTGCCAAATTAGAAGGAGAGATTTTAGAATAGTTTACCGAACGATCCACAGTATGGATAGAAGAAGTCAGAGCATCGGAGATCTTACCAAGATAAGATCTAGATTCTTGTGAGGAAACTCCAGTCTTATCTTTATCTGTAGTTATGTTTACAGACCAACCACCGAATTGCTCCGGAACAAATTTAGTCTCCGTAGCACCTACAAATTTTTCAAGAGCTTCTGTAAACTCCTGCTTAAATTTCTCAGTGTTATAGACCTTTTCACGGAGAGACCTAACTGTATCTGTCACAGTATCTGAGTAGTTTACATTCATTACTCTTTACTCTCCTTATCTTCAGATTTTTTAGCCTCTGCAGCTTTCTTAGCATACTCTTCGAGTTGAGCTTGGAGCTTGGGATCTGCAAGGATAAGATTCCTTCTACGCTTCTCCCAGTCTTCGCTCATCATTTCAGAGATGAAACTCATATTACAAGCTGCGTGTTTGTAATGGGGAATTCCAGACTCCTCATCAACAGAGTAGGGATCATCAATGAATGCAAGAAGATGTCTCATCAGAGCATCTACATAACGATCCATCTTGACCAGAACCCAATTGTTAGGAGCATGATATTTTTTGTCTCCATACATCCGAACCTCAGCAATATCTCTGGCGATCTGAGTAGGGACCAAAGTGATACGAAGTTTACCATTGTCAGCTTTTGCAAACTGAGTTATATTTTTATCGAGATTCTGCAGTAGTTTCTCATCCATATTATTATCTCCCTTTCTCTCGATGGAATTATGATGCTTAGGGATCTCCAATAAGCTTATCGATATATTCCACCAACTTGGCTAAGTCGTCATCAAATGAAGTGGTGCCTGGAACCTTACGATTGTACCATAATACTTCATGATGAATACCATCTTCTCCAATATGAATATCGAGATTCATACTGTGATTAGCCAGAGTCATAATAGCTTCATACTCGATCTTCTTATCTTCGTCTCCGACTATTCTGTCAAGACACGACTTTATCTTAACGATATCATCGTCTCTCTTCATAGATACATCACCTCAAATCCAAATTAAATTGGATTCCCCATACGATCGAGATAACTAATCGGAAAGCTCTCAGGGTTAAAACCCCTCCGGCTAGCTATCTGATTATACTGATGTATAGAAGTGATGTAGTTGAGATATCTGATGTAGATTTCCACCCTAGGAAGTACCGAGTAGTACTTATGTACCTCTCCATCAATGACAAGATTGTCATCAAGCCAGATGTTTTCATTAAACATATCGGTGTACTTCTTGCCTATATTATCCCAGTCAGGCTTCTGAATATGTCTATGAAGTCCAATCTCGGCCAATATAGTATCTGCTTGATTGAAATAAGAAGGAGTTTTAAAGAATACATTCAGACAGACTTGAACTGGTGTGGAAATTAGTCCATTCAATTGGACTAATTCCTCATCAATTAATCTGTGCATGTATTTGTGATCCTCAGCTGCATTAGGAGAGTAGACGTGAACGAAATTACTTGCTTGCATTGCTACATTCATGAAGTTCTTTCTGTTCACTAGTCTGAATCTAGGTCTCTTAGCACCTTCTGGATCTTCATAAAGGATGACTTTGAAATCATAATACTGGAGATTAGTCTCCATATTACGTTTCTTTTCGATGATTTCATCCATTCTATTTGGAGTAAGTTTGAATTGATCGATAAGCCATGCTAATCTAGAGTCATAATCTCTAGGTATATTAGCATACTTAAGCTCATACTCTTCGAGTTTTTCTTTTCTAGACTTTTGTTTAGCCATTTATACAGAGCCTACCTCCTTTCCATCCTTACTTTAGCGTTCTAAATAATATAAAAGTAAAATAATTTTTAGACAGATATAATTAGATATTTTGTGTGATGGTGTTCCGTTCCAATATATACTACTTTTTATATATAGAATAGAAAGTAATTATATAATTGGAACGGAGAACGTGGAACATGACAAGAAAAAATAAGAGAATGGGAGAGGGCCTAGTCCTCTCCCATATCGCTCACTCACATGGTTTAATATCCAAGATATCTTGTGTCTGTGAAGTTGGACAATACTTTGGCCGCTGTGAGGTTCAAGGATCTCTTTACTCCACCCCACATATCATTTGCCCAGTCTCTAGGAGTATCTCCCAAGACTTGAGCAAACAGCTTGACCATTCTTGTAGGCTCAAATTCATTCAGGTCCACACCAGCCATAGTAGCCAGATAATCCATTTGAGCAGTATTACAGATCAAGCCCATTCTCTTAGAGATGAACATAGATCCATAAAGATCACGAATACTCAGAGTCACATCTGCACTAATAGGCTGACCAAGGATATTCCAGTTACCTTGACCACCCTTAGAGATGGACAAACTGGTGATCATTCCGAGGTCACAGTTAAAGATAGATTTGTAGGTTGCTCTCACAAGGAAAGGAGACTCATAAGCATTGGAGCTATTACCAATCTGATGAGGAGCAGCCATAGATACGAGAAGAATAATAGGCATGTAAATATTCAGGAAAATACTTACAGGGTCAGGATCGGGAGATCTAAGCTTGATAGTAATATCAAAGCTTCTATCATATTCAGAGTCAGACCAGATCTCAGGGAAAATGATTTTGCCTCCAGAGACAATGGTAGTGAGCTCATTGGAAACTCTGGTGATAAGGTTCTTACCTGCCAATACTTCTGCTACATCACCAAGTGCAGAGGTGATATTGGAAGCTACATCGGTAACAGCAGAGCCAATGGATGACATAACACCACCGGCATCTTTAGATCCCATAATGAACTGGATTTCCTTAGCAGTCTGAGAGAATCCATTTACAGTCTGGGAGATCATAGATTCAGTAGTATTATTGGTGAAGGACTCATTGATAGCAGTCTCTGCATCCAAATAGAAAGGAACAACGCACTGAGTACCAAACAACTTTGTGAAAGAATTGTTCATATAGTTCTCAACGTCGATGTTCTTAAGAGCCTTAGCACGCTTATTTGTACCAGGAGGAACAACCTTTACATCACCAATACCCATATACAGAGCAAGAGCTCTCAATGCTACATTGGCATACTTCTTATACTCAGGGAAGTTTGAGATGAAAGAGTAGTATCTGCCTTCATCGAACTCTCCACCATCGTCGTCACGATCATCACTCAGAGTATTCAGAAGGCTTCTAGCCATTCTGGATTTAGCTTCTTTACCGTATCCAGCCATGAATTTGGGCTCGCCAGGAGTCAAAAACAGTACAGGAGCAACTGAGAAAATCTTCTGAGAGAACTTTCTGCCAATAGTACCAGTATTATCTCTAGTAGATCCAGTAGAAGCGGTTCCATTCAGAAGTTCAATAGGAGGATCTACATTCTTTGAGAACTGATAAGGCATACCAAAGATACCAGCTAAGCTATCAGCAATGTTATTAAACATATACTTGCTTCTACTGCTAGTATTGATGCCAAGACCAGATATATTGCTGAGCATATTATCATAATCGCTTTGAGTAGTGGTATAAGCTCTACCACCCCACTCAATATCGATACTTTCATCGTTTTCGATATTGGTATCTACAGTAGAACCAGACACGTTTACAGACATTTGTATGAACTCCTTTCTATATAAAATATAGACAATTATTTAGGAGTTGGGCCGTAAAGCCCAACTCCATTTATTTTAAAGAGTTTGGGAAATGCTGTCAAGCTTAGCACGCATCTTAGCAATGTCACTCTCGATAGACTTTGCATAATCTTCAGATGCTGTGTTGTTCGCACCGTTTGCGTTATTACTAGATACCTTAGCCAAGAGGCTAACAGTATCATTCTGAAGCTCAACGAGCGTACCAAGAAGCTTGTTGTTAGTGGTGTTCTCAGCAATGATCTTAATATAGGTGAGGATCTGGTTAAGCTGATCTTCATTCTCTCGAAGCTTACTTGCAGAACCAGATACCGTACGAGCTCTACGTGTCTCAATAGTGGGAACGGAGCTACCAGTACCGAAGGGATCATTGTTGGGATTAGTGAAGTCATAAGTGATAGGCTTAGCACCAGAGCCAGTACCAGCATAAGTATTATAGATCGACTGAGCATAGCCCTGTCTTTCCTTATTCTGCTTCTTACCAGTAGAGGTATTGTGCCAGCCGTCGTACATTTCAAATCCATCAAGGAACTTGGTAGTTGCATCCTGAGGACTTGTTGCACTGTTCATCTTATCCTTCAAGCCAGATCTATTCTGGAATTCGCTCCAGAAGAAGTCAAGCTGAGTATTAAGATTTCTGAAGTTCTTGCCACTCTGCTCACCATAGTTGATGAGTTTCTCTGCTCTTGGACCAGTCCACTGAGCAAGACCAATGCCAGGATAGTAATAACCATCGGTTCCCTTATAAGCATTCTTATTAATGCTGATATTGGAATTGGCATAAGCATTAAACAGTTTACCAGAAGTGTAGTCACTGATGGACTTTCTGCTGGCAAGGACAGTCGCTGAGCCAGGATAAGATCTGAGATAGTCGCCCTCGACACGATCGGCCTTATTACCAGACTCAGCCTGCCAGCAACCCATGGCGCCAGAGATTGCATAATCAGTCAGACCCTTAGCCTTCATATACTTCCAGATCGCAGTCTTCGATTCTGTAGCGCTCATCTTGGTAACAGAACCTGCGCCAAGCTTAGCAGATACAGCAGGGTTATAAATGAATCCACGGAACTTGTAAGCTCCGCTTGATCCCCAGTTACCAGTGCCTTTGGTTCTGGACTTATTCCACATCTTCTTGCTGCTGTTCCAGCCGCTTTCAGATGTGTAAACCTTATCAGCACTATCTACTCTCTCAACTATAGCTACATGACCAGCACCATCAGAACCACCAAGGGTGTTTCCTTTTTGCCAAACCATGATAGCACCAATCTGAGGAGTAGTGCCGACACTAAGACCAAATTCTCTTGCTTTCTCAATGAAGTTCTCTGCATTGCACGCGAAGGGATATTTCATCTGGCCATTAGTCTTCATCAAGATATTGTAAATCTGATTGAAACGACCAGCAGCCCAACCTACGCAATTTGAAAGGACATTACAAATCTTATCAGTAGGCTTGCCAGAGATGCATTTAGAGAGACCACCATTGGCAGAGTTGTTAAAGCACTTGATATTGGGGTCAGAAGAGTTAGGAGCATTAGAGACTATTGTAAACAGAGTATTCTTGCCATAGGTTACTTCGCCAGGACCACCAAGAACAGTGCTACCATCAACGGCTGCTCCAGTAACAGCATCAACAGAAGTAGATTCGTCCTCAGAGGAGGATTCATTACCACTGAAGATGAAGTTCCAGATCTTGCCTGCGGCAGAGTCGCCAAGCTTTTCAGATACCTTGCTTGTGAATCCACTGAATGCAGAGGACAGAAGTCCAGATACACCAGAAGCACCAGCAGTAGCAACTCCAAGCTTAGCCTTATTCAGAATGTCTCTCTTGTACAGAGCAGTACCGTTCAGCTCAGGATCGTCTACAACAACATTGCCATTCTTGTCGGTACCACGAGTGACAACGTAGTGAGGATTGGGACCAAACGGACTGTTAGACTTAGAAGAGTTACCCTTATCCTGACCAAGCAGAATAGTAGGATTACCCGAGCTTACAGCAGCCTTGATCTTAGACTTATCGTCAGTATAGGAAGTCCTAATACCATTACGACCAAGAATGTCATTGAAGTAGGAAGCCTTGGTACCCTTAGCATTCTCAACTCCAGAAGCGCCAGCAACATAACCACCAGACTCAGCATAAGTGGCTGCATCATTGACACTTACATTCTTACCATAAGCTCTCAGAACAGTAGCGGCAGAAGCAGGACCACAACCATTCTGATCAATAGTGGATCCGCCAAACACTCTGTAGTTACCCTTCTGGGTTGCGTGTGTACCAGAGGCTGAATAGGGGCTACCGTTCGTTACAGTTCTAGATCCTCTCCTATAAGAGCCAGAACTGGAGCTTGTAGAACCACTTGCAGAGCTAGTAGATCCATTAAGACGAGTATAGTTGCTATTGACATCACCCATAGAAATGAGCTTAGCTTCAGCAACCTTGGTAGTTTCGCCGCTACCAGAACCGGTATCATCCTTCTTACCAGTGAAGAATGACTTGAATTTATCGAAACCAGAAGATACTGTGTTCTTCACGGCATTGAAGCCAGATTTAACACCCTTAGCAATATTCTCCTGGAAAGTATATTCTCCAAGTACATTATGAATGTACTCTTCTACATTGTACGTTGTGCCGTTCTCTTTATTATAAGCTTCGACAGTAGCCTTAGCCTGCTTACGCTGCTCAGACAGAGTATCAAACTTACATCCAAGAGCCTCCAGAGCAGTAAACATGATGCTGAAAAGGATCTCAGTAGGAATGATACCACCGATGCCAGGAATAGCTTCATTCAAACCATTACAAGCAGCAGCAAGGATTTTTTGCATAGTAGTAGGTTTGTCAAGGATACCGAGAATGGTCTTTGCTTTAGCATCCTGGAAGCCTTCGATAACAGCATTAGCAATCAGAGCAATCTGAACGAAAATTACAGCCTTTGCTAAGAATGTAGCCAGCTTAGATCCGCCTTTCTTAGCAATAGCTTCAGCAGTTTCGCTTGCGACTTTCTCGACTGCTTCATCAGAAGATTTAAGACCAAGTTTAGAAATCAGAGCTTCGAAAATGCTCTTGATTGTACTCTTGATCTTAGATACTACTTCAGTAGCAACACCAGCAACCTTCTTCGTAGCAGGGACTTTATCTGCGATACCGGAGAAGATCTTAGTTCCTACATCCTTTGCTTTAGCAGCAAATTTGCCAGCCTTATCAAGAAGATTACTACCAGCCGTATAAGCCTTCTCAGCTAACTTCTGAGAGAACTTACCATTCTTTGTAGGATCTGTTGCTACATCAAGAATCTTATTGGGGAGATTCTTTAGATTTTTAATACCACTCTTGATACCAGTACCAAGCTTAGTAGCAATTGTGGAAGCCTTGGTTGACAGATTCAAACCACCACTTAGAGCCTTACCAACGACAGGAATTCTACCGACGGTATTAGAAGCCACTTTGGTAGCAGCATTGGCCATCTTAGGATTGAGTCCAAGAATGACGTTCTTAGCCATACGGCCAGTGTACCTATCGGTCATGTAAGGAGTTACATAGTCATCAGGATCATAGGTGGTAGTGTCTCGACCTCTGATAGTGTTTTCAACAGCATCAGCACCGAGACCAAACTTCTTGAAGAAGCCACTGATACCAGTCCAACCTTCAACTTCCTTCTTGCGAGCTTCGGGATCAGTCTCAGAATTCATGCCTGAGTCCTTGCTAGTGCCAGCAGCACTTTCGCCAACCTTATTCAGAATAAGACCGGCTGCACCAGCTCCTAGGATACCAGGTAGAATAGCAGACAGTACTGAACCGATACCACCTGCTCCACCAAGAGCACCAAAGATCTTACCGAAAATACCAGATTCTCCGAAGAGTCCACCAAAGAATCCTTTGATTTTATCCCACAGAGTCTCTTTCTTTTCGCCATCATTATCGCTTCCAAACAGTCCCTTGAGACTATTCAGAATTCCTCCACCAACCCAAGCATTGTAGAAGGAGTTACGAGTAGCGCGATCTTCCTTAGCATCCTCAACAGCATTCTTGGTGCTGGAGTCAGCCATATTCTCAGTCCACTGGCCACTACGATAAATGAACTGAACAGGTTTACCATCAACAAACTCAGTCTTGATAGTACCCTCAGGAGCTTCTCCACCTTCATTGACAGACTTACCAGTCTGCTTCATAGAGGGAATGGGCACTCCAGGAACACCGCTTGTTACTTTGCTTCCACCTTTATCCTTAGGAATTTCATGGTCGCTAACACCAATGTGTCTAGCAATACCAGAAGCTACATTGAGGATAGAGGTAAGCAGGCTATTACGCTTAGCATCAATAGGACTATCCTTCTCCTGATCTTTGAGGAGTTTAGCAGCCTCATCCTTCTCTTTTGCTTTAGCGATAGCTTCTGCCTCGGAAGCACCAGTGGCTTTTCTGATACCAGCAGCATCCAGTTTAGACTGGATTCTTGCTTCCTTAGTGAATTTCTTCCTAGACTTAGCATCAGTCAAGCCAATTCGATTGAAGAAGTCGTTCTGATCAGAGTCAAAGGTCTTGAGCTTCTTGTTGTCGCTGTCAATAGAATTCTGGTATTCATCAATCTTAGAAAGCACAGCCTCCTTAGTTTCAGAACCCATTACCTCTTCAGGAAGTTCCTGGACAGCTTTAATGACATCAGAGAAGTCATTCTCTTTTCTGACCTTATCTGTATTGAAAAGCTTCTTAATCTGCTTAACGATCTTAGGATCCATATTACCACCATTACGGAGAGAGGCGGTAATCATGTCAGCAAGATCTTGACGCTTTCCAATAATAGAGCGGTTAAGACTATTAGCTCCAGACACATAGTGAGCAGCAGCCTGAATGTCTTCATCGCTAGCAGTAGAAGCCCATTTGGTATAACCAGTATTCTTCAGCTTACGGCCAAAGAGTTTACCAGTAACACCCATCTTGGTTCCTTCCAAATCCATACGCTCTTTAGCAGACTTGGAAGAATAACCTGCTCTGATATTATGAGCAGCCAAACCTTCGCCCATCTTACCAGCAAGTCTGAAAGGAGCAGATGCTACTTTACCAGCAGCACCAAGAGCCCACTTACCTGCGGCTCCAACTTTTTCAGAAATGGGTTTGAATAGAGCATTGAATCTTTCGCCGACTGTACGTTTGACAGTTGCCTTAGTAGCATCAACGATAGTATCCATCATTTTCATTCCTTTACCCTTAACCCAATCCTTGATAGGATCAAAGAGAGAGCCAATAGGCTTAAGGAAGTTTTCCTTGATATAGTCACCGATCTTAGTAAGACCACCGCGAGTGAAGTCAATAAGAGGAGTGACTACGTGATCACGGATAGAGCCCATGATGCCGCCAGTACGCTGACCATGTACATTGGGCTTACCGAACATGATATCTTTGAAAGTATCTGTGGTAGATACAAGTTCTAAGCCTGCACCAATAGCCATACCACCAAAGATACCACCAGGAGCGAATCCAAGAGTTCCAAGAATACCACCGATAGCAGCACTCTTAGCAACCTTAGGAAGTCTCTTCTTAATAAACTTGGTTACCTTGTCAGGAAGAACACCACCAGAGTAGTTCCCATCTACATCTTCTTCGCCGAACAGAGCCTTGGAGATGACATCAGATCTCTTGATGATGGAAGTACCAGCACCAATGACCATGCCACCAAGCAGGCCAATTCCAGAACCAGTTACAGCAGCGCCAATCAGCCCACCGATAGTAGCATCTGCGAAAGTCTTAGGAAGATTTTCCTTAGCAACCTTCTTTGCTTCGGTAGCGTACTTCTTAGCATTGCTGTAAGTATCAGATTCTCCGAAGAGATGAGAGATAGCAGCATCTACTTTACCAGTAGCATCTTTAAACAGTTTCTCAACATACTGGCCAGCTTTAGAGTCTTTGACTTTTTCAGCAGTATCTTTTGCTTCATCAACAACTCTACCAGCACGACCAGCACCATTGAGATACTTGACATAATCCTTAATCTGGGCTACAGGCTTATGAACAGCTTGAGCAATTTCTTCTGCAGTTTTACCATCGTTATACATCTCCTGGATTCTCTCTTTAGTCTTCTTAGAGAGCTTGGACCAGGACTTAGTACCACCACGGAAGAAACCATAGAAGTCATCCTCATTACCACCGCTAGCCAACCACTTCTTGTAGTTGGTTCTCTCAATAGAGTCACGAGCAGAATTGCCCATATGACCAGTATAGTTAGGATTCTGATCAGCAGGGATGATGATCTCACCCTCAGATACAGAAGCCATACCAGATCTCTGGACGACACCTCCTCTACGAGAGCCAGATACCTGAGCAGCCCAAGAGGGGACTTTACCAGTCATGAATCCGATTGCAGAGCCTGCTTTAGACTTAGCATCCTGCCAAGTGTCTTTAGCAAAGTTTGTAACAGAAGTCTTCATGTTACTGAAGTACTGCTTACCAAAATCGGATTCTTTAAACTTATTCCACTTATCCTTAGCAAATTCCTTCAGCTTATCCATAAATGCCTTAGAAGCATCGGCGATAGTCTGAGGAATATCTTTGATCATACCAAGGATACCGCCATGGTCTCTGATCTTAGCTCTGATACCAGCATCAGAATTGCCATAGAATAGATCGTCCAGGAAAGCATTGGTCTTATCAAAGAGCTTAGTGAAGATAGACTCCTTCTCGCGTCTCACACGAGTATTGGTGCTCGTAGGAGCAGTTCTGGGAGCCTCATATTCTTGAGACGAAGCATTATACAGATATCGTTCATCGTCCGATATGGAATCGTCATCAGAAGACGATGACGCTGCTCCACTGCTTACAACAGAGGGAATATGAGTAGTACGAGAACGGGCACGTTCTCTACGAGTATTCGTAGAAGTAGGACCTTCGGAACGTGATCTGGTATTAGTAGTACGTCTATTACCAGTACCAAGACCAGCACTTGCTCTGTCTACAAGAGCTTTGAGACTCTCATAGTAGCTATGAAGATAGAAGTAAACATCGTTTCCGTACTTGTCCTTATTCTCGAGGATGCCAGAGATAGCAGAACCAACAGCAGATACAGGTCCTTCATCATCGAGATCAGAACCATTGTGAAGCATACCATAGGTAGTATCGCCAGCATTGTTAATCATATCAGCATTGACCATCTGACCACCAATAATAGCGCCCTCAAATCTACCCTGAACACCAGGAATGCTTCCACCATAGATGATTCTTGCAAGTCTACGGAGGCTCTTCTCATCGAAGACATAATCTCTGCCACCATTAGCAAGATCATTACCTATCCATCTCTGTCTACGACAGAAGCTAATGAGTTCATTAGCACTTCTGAAATTGGATACATTGACATTCTTGATAGCCAACATAGAAACCAGAGTATCGTAAGTCTTAGACAGGTTTCTTACTGCTTTACTATTGTAAGTCAGGTCAGGTGTATTAGTGCCACGATTAGCTCTTTTATCCTGCTCGATGAACTCATCAAGAATTTCTCTCTTGAGTTCATTAGAAGAGCTACCAATAGCAGCATTGCGAGTTCTATTGAACTCATCTTTGATCTGACTGGAAGTCATGAATTTACCAGTCTTATAGTCAAAGAGTTTAGGAGGTCTACCAGTAATGGCTGAAAGGATTTGAGCAAGCTGAGTAGGAATAACTTCTCTCAATGCTTTAGAATCCATACCAGTCCAATCCTGCCTACCCTTGTTATAATTGCCAAAGTCCATCTTAGCCTTACCAGAAGGCATAATATCGAACAGATTGGCTAACAGAGCAGGAAGAGTAAAATCTCCACTATGCTTTCTAGCATACTGGGAAATTTTTATGGCCATATGATTGAATCCGCCCTTGAGAGTACCAAGAGTACGGTTCAAACCCTTACCGACAGCAGATCTTTCGAGTTTGCCCTTAGCAAGTTCAGTCATGATCATTGCTACAGGAGATCCCATACCAGACTGGAGCAACATCGACAAAATCTCAGGACCCATTCCGACGATCATATCTAATGATGTATCAGACATCAATCTATTCTTTGCGTGCTGACCCCAAGCACTAATATTAGGAAGACCGTTACCCATAATAGTCTTCCAAGCATTGTTAGAAGAAATAGGTTTCTTACCAGCACCAGGCCCGATAGGTGCAAACCTATCGGCTAACATTCCCTGAATATTTTCCAGAATAGCAGTCTGTTTAGACAGCTCATTAGTGGCAACTCCGTAGAAGTTAGCCGAGTTCATAATGTGAGCATTCAGAGGACCGGCCAAGTCTCTATGGAGATTGATTACACTGGAGTGAATATTGGCCAAAGAGGAATTCAGTTGGCCAAACATCTTCTCATCATGAGCCATCATAGCAGCAGTATTTACTCTACCACCTTTGATAATGCTCTTAGCAGAAGTAGCAGAAGCTGACCTCTGGGTCTTAGTAATTTTCTCGGCAAGAGTGTTGATAGAAGAAGCGGTTGCTGTCTCATCAGCAACCTTTTCGCCAACATTCTCATCTACATCAAAGTCGATATCATCAAAGTTGAAAGCTGCGAATCCCATCTTTTCCATGAGATCTTTGCTAGTCTGTTCTTCTCTTTCAGGATTATAGAACTTACCAGTTCTAAGGTCATCCATGATATTTCCTTTGATCTTCTTAAGATCCTCATATCCAGTCTCACCAAGTACACTATTGACTTTGTTTCGAATAGTGGACTTGTAGTCTCTGACACTACGATACATTTCCTTTGCAGTGGCCGTAGTATCGGTAACATACTGGGTGAGTGTGGGATTTACCCCCTTAATAGTAGCGGTAGTAATGTAGCCAGCTGACTTGATTACGTTACGGGCATACGTTTTGGGGTCTACCATCTTAGCCATCTACAATTACCATCCTTTCTATAGAAAATTTATTGACATTACTTAAAAGTTGAGCTTTGAGCCTATAAAGGGCAAAAAATAAAATAGGATTTAGAGGAGGCCCAGAAGGACCTCCTCATTATCCTTTTTGCTTTTAGGCAGCAGCGATAGCGAAGACAGCCTTCCAGCTCAGGATGCCAACTCCCAGCAGGATAGCGGCGGTGCCGCACAGGATGCCGGTCATAACGCGAGGATCAGAGACAACCTCCAGGGCCTTGGTCTTGATGTTCTTGTTCATGATTTTGCTTCCTTTCTATCTTATAATTATTTACTATCAACAGCCTAAGCTGCAGATATCACAGAGTTTCAAGCACGCCCATGACGTACTTCATATGCTCTTCAGCAACTTCGATGCCCTTCTCAATTGCAGATGTGGAAATGTAGCGGTCCTTCAGAGGCTGACCCTCGAAGATACCCGTGCCGGTCTTGCATTGCTTCAGGAGCTTCTTGTACTCAGAAAGCAAAATGCAGATACCGGAGATGGAATCCGTACATTCTGCAACAGTTGGATTTGCCGATAACAGGCCTACGTTAATAGCAGCGTTCATTTTTCGAGTCCTCCTTTACTCATTGTCGATCTCTGTCATATAATCCAGATATTCCCGAATAGCTTTCTTGTTATCGTCGATGTGCTTGGTGAGCATACTGACGATAGCCTTGCGGCTGTTTTCGGAAATGCCTTTGCACAGGCCAACGCCAGCCTCAGCATCCTTGAGCTCCTTTTCATATTGGACATTGAGCTTCTTGATACCGTCGATGGTTTCCAGGACGAAGATTCTACCATTTTCTTTGTTCATATTTATACCTCCAAAAAGTAGATTATGTGGTTTACTGTTTATCACTATTATATTATCCAATTGAAAAATGTAACTTTTTAAAAATTAAAAATGAAAGGGAGAGGACCAAAAGGCCCTCTCCCAATCTGGCTTTTTACTTAATGTAGCTTTCCAGGATCTCAACGATCTGATCCAGATGAGCAGCAATGCTCAGACGATGCTCGGGAGACAGCAGGCCAAAGACCTCATTGCCACGGATGGCATCCTTTGTCATGTTGTCATAAGCCTCAGCGTACTGGGAGATGATCTCGCGGGGAGTGGGATCTTCCTTCTTGGATTCAACATTAGCTTCGACGGCAGTGGTCTTCTTGGTAGGCATTGTTTTTGCTTCCTTTCTGTTTTTATTATCTTTAAGATCCTCTTCTTTCAAAGTAGGATTCTCAAAGTCTGTCAACATTTTGGGAGGTAGAATGCGATATCCGCGACCGTTATAATATACAACATCGATCTTGGGATGATCGGGAAACTTGACCATGTTGTGAGTATCAAAGGTCTGAATATACGAATCGATTTCCTCATCGAAGAAAAGATCGGATTCTATTCCACGAATATCATGGTACATTACACAGGTACCGATGATCAAAGGATCAACATCCATGATATTGATAGTAATATTGTCGATACTGTGCAACCCCTCAATGCTTGAGATGGAATATTTCTTGTTGAGAACATCGATGATGACGATACTATCTACACGATTGTATCCAGCCGTAAATACGAGATACTCGTAGTTCTTATTCAGCTTCTTATCTTCGATGCAGATAAATTCCAATTTGTTGGCATTGAACTGGTTAATTCCAGTGATAGGGATAGTGAAACATTCATTTGTATTTGTTCCACGCCTATCAAACATAACATTGATTCGCTTTTCTGACCTACCAATGGACATAGATACAGTGATATAGGGTCTGCCTTGGACTGTAAAAGTTTTTGTTTTCATACAGCTGTCTTGCTTCCTTTCTATAAATTAAATGATTTCCATCGTTGGATCATCAAGCACTTTCACTTCAGTGAACTTGAAAGGAACATCGAGGGAGTTTAAGCTGGTAATGATTCTCTTGTTCTTAAACTCAAGATTACCATCTTCACACTTATGGGAGCACAGTGCTCTAATATCGAGTATGATGTCTTTATCATCAGCTCCAATGTAGATGTAAATCAGACTGGGCATTACAGAGCAACCGTTATACTCCAATTTCTTGGAATACTCCTCTCTATCTGTGACATTGATGATGGTGAGATGATATGGAGTCTTATTTGTGAAAATATACTCCTTACCACGGAACGTAACTCGACTAAAGATAGGATCTGCCTCGTCACCAAATCTGTAGATGGTAGTTATAACTTCATCATTATTCTTGATGGCAAATGACGATCTCAGTGAGCAGATATCCCTATTAAGATTTTTCTTCTCCTCGATTTTGACATTATCATTTTTGGTGTCCAATCTTTTCAGCTTGACCGCTATAGATTTTATGCGCTTCGGCCTTACATTCTTCTTGGTGTTGTTATCGTGCTTTTTCTTCTCAGGGAACACGATGGGCACTTCGTAATGATTGAACTTTACATGAGCAAAGAACAATTCGCGAACATACTCTGATCTGAAGAAGAAGTTATCCTTCGTCAGAATCTCGTCAGCAGATGCGCAATTGATATCAAACGGTAATTGATTGACATCAATATCGGGGCACATTATAACACCAGATATCTTGAGCTCACTGGTATCATCGTACCACAAAATGTCCTTCACTTTGAGATCGTATGCATTGAGGAAGTTGTACTGGATGCCACACTCCCTATCAATGTTTACGATATTCAGACAGTTCTCAAGATTTCCAGATGTATAGATGGCATATCTACAACCTGTATTAGTTGTGAATACCTTGATATCTTTGATACTTCTGGCTGTCATCTGAGCAGTATTTGTGGAGAAATGCTTAGACAGGTCATTGGTATCTTGGAATATCTTGATATTACACATAGTAAGATTTCCAATATTGGAATTATACGGAGAGATCATGCAGTTCAGATCCTTGGCATCTTTGATGACTGATCTGCATCTTACATTATCCATACTCTACTCCTTCTGTCAAAAATATAAAGGGTAGAGGCTCTTCCAAAGCCTCTACCCCTTTTATCGTTTACTTCTTTTCATCACTTTACCCAGGGCGGGCAGGGATTGGAAACCTTGATGCCTTCGTGGGCAGGAATAACCGTAGTAGATCTATCGGTCTCACCAGCCCTGGCAGGTACCCCTGCAGTGCGCTCGGGGAATTTCTTCCATACGAGTTCGACGTTGGACGTAATTCGCCCACCGATGGGCAGCTTACGACCAGTCTGCAGATAAGAGTGTACGAACTCTTTGCTCAGCCCAACCAGAGCAGCTGCATCAGACTTTGAGAACTCGTAAGAATTCACAAGTTCGATGGCTTCCTTGGTAGGAATCTTAGTAGTGGCAGCAACAGCATTGCTGATTACTCTACGGAATTCCTTTGCAGGCTGATACTCTTCTGATTTTCCATCTTTGTCATAGACATCGACAGAATACTCAGGATCATTGATGATAGCTTTCATCACAGTGATCTCATCCTTACGGGATGCAGAGTGCTGAGAAACAGAGTCTCTTACTGCAGCGATAACTTCTCTCGCATTTTCCATGTGAATTACTCTCCCTTCTTTTAAGATGTGAGATTTTAAAGAGGTGCTGAATCTCTTTAGTCCAGACGGAGAGAATCGAACTCTCCTAATCCCTTTATCTGGATAGGGTTGCCCGGTTACTTCAACCGGAGCCAAAAGGGATGACACCCTTCTCGATAGCAAGTCTATCATCCTTCGACTTACTACCTCAGACAGGTTCTTGCATTCATCACTCTTGAGCCTGACAAGGGATCTAAACAGTGTAGGAGTGATAGCCGGGTCGACTAAAACTTTCCTAAAACCCCGTAGGTTAGATCCTTTACCTACTAAGCTGGTTTACGTACAGCCTGCCAATATCACGTCGACAAGAAAACCCATGTAGGATACTGGTCGTCACCTGTATCCGCACACTCTTTGCGGATTCTTTTACCGTGGTAATCTTGTCGATTCAGCGCTAGGGTCACAGCAAATACACCCTAATCAGTATACCACCACAACCCCCACGGAATCATACCGTGCCACATGGCATACTGTCTGCATGACTTCAGACAACCATGATCGAGCCTCGCTTCGATACCATCCAAACTATTCTTACACCCTAACCTAGTCCGAAGACTGCTAGAGACCTCTCCTAGAAGCTGTAATTTCTGTAGTTTCTTTCCACGCCTCAGAATAGCCGGCTACAAGATGGTAGTATAGTAGTGTGTCATGTATTGAGGATAAGTAGCATTATCCATGGTGCGGGTTACAGGACTCGAACCTGTGACATCTTGCGTGTAAAGCAAGCGCTCTAACCAGCTGAGCTAAATCCGCAAATGGCTAGCAGTACTATCGGTCTGCCAGTCCGTCCGATTGTCGGAAGGAACTCCCTGACCCAGACTAAAGGTACCCGTCCAGGACTTTACGGGGCTGGTCCTACTGGTGGGCCATCGGGGAATCGAACCCGGGACCTCTCATATTATGAGTATGGTGCTCTAACCTACTGAGCTAATGGCCCATCTTTATGTAAAAACTTGGGAGCGTTTTCAAAATTATAGTGCTTTTCAATAGCATCTTTATATTTGTCATACCACCCAAGGTTTCTATTACATTGAACACAAAGAAACCCTCTAAATCTAGATGTGCCATGATCGTGATCTATACAAAGATTATTTGGGCTATCTTTATATCTTGCAGCTGTATTTGCGGTTTCAACTTTTCCGCAGATATCACATCTATTTGAATGAGAAGATCTATACTCATCCAATTCTTTATATGTAATATCTAGCTTTACAGGAAACAAATAATTCGATTTTTTATTGGGCATTTTTACATGCTCGTTGTATAGTTCTTCTTTATGATAGTATCCACAATGTCCACTTAATTTCTGTCGAGTATTGAATTTCTCTCCACAGTATGGACACTCGAAATAGATAGCATCCTGCATTTCCATATGTATCTCTTCTCTCTAACCAACTGAGCTAATGGCCCTAATCTTTTACCTCTTTGCATCTTATGATAGACACATGAAAGTGCCCATCTTTCTTAAGCTTCTCTTCAGCAAGCTTAATCGCTTTTGCTTCAAGATTTGTAGTCACTCTTACTTTTTCAACACGTTCTGCACACATATCTACTTGGCAAGTGACTTCATAATCTTTTCTCATATATGTAAATCCTCCTTAGTAAAAGTAGGAATTGCTTTCATGGCGGAGAGAGTGGGATTCGAACCCACGCAAGTTATTACACTCCTACCGGTTTTCAGGACCGGACCCTTCAGCCACTTGGGTATCTCTCCATATTGTTTTAGCTAGGACTATTCCTTCAGCCTCTTTCTAGTCCCCGTTCATGCAAATGAGTCAGTAGTGGCCACTACATCATCAACCAGCTTAACTCGACTGTTCACTTTGTACTCTTCTACTAACTTAGAGCTTGTACAAGTCTTCCAAACATACCCCTCAAGAGTTTCAATGGTATCCAAGTGTTTGAATTTCGAAAGCCGTCTAAAACACCGTCATATAAAAGAGGTTCGCTTAACGAAGGTCTTATATTACTATTATAATATCTAATTATTCTTGATTTTTGGATGATGAATTTTGCTCAGATTTGATATACTCATCATCAAGAAAAGTGATGGCATTTACCATCTTCTTCTTACCTTTAGAAGAGATAAACTCATTTATCTCTTCAGGTGTAGAAGTGCACAGAATCTTATAGAAATCGGGCTTTTCCATGATAACCCTCCCTAAACTTTCCAGTATTCAGTAGTTTAGAGAGGGTTAAAAGTTAACCACTGTAAGCAAAATAAATAATGCCTTTCTTGAGATTTCCTACAGAATTTACGATTCTAAAAGTCCAAGTTGTGCCTGTATCTAAAACTACCGGATGTGTTCTAACACTACTTGGACTTTCATCGTCAATAGATACTGCTCCATATATGTATTTGTATATAGATTTGCTTACTGGTGTCCCAACATTTGTTGCTGTAATATTGACACTAGATGCTTTCAATTGACCTGATAAAGCGTCATATGAAAGGAATACTTATTAATAAAGGAGAGTGGTAAACTTGGCCATTTTTAATATTGAATATATCAATGAGGCATTAAGCAAATCTAAATATGTCTTAGACGAAGACCAAATCAAGCATGATGAAAAGCAAATTAAATCGAAATGTAATGAAGCATCTAAAAAGGCCTTTGATGACATGAAAAATGAAAAAGGCCATGAAGCTTTCTATAAGAAATTCAAATCTGCTCCAATTGTAAGTAAGATTGTATATCCTAAAAATGAATTTGGGATGTGCTGGATGTATCTTAAGGGATTTGATAATAATGATTGTGCAAATGGTACAAATCTCGATACAAATGACTCGTTTATACATCTGCAAGAACTCATTGTAGATATTATGAATAGATACAAAGAGCTTAAAGATATAGGATACCATTTCAGTAGTGATGATTTTGAAGGAATCTCTATTCATATAAATGCAAACAGATAAAATAACCCTCTAGGGAGCGATCCCTAGAGGGTATTGTTTTAACCGTCAAAGATAGAGTCGAATTTGATATTGCTATCCTTATCAAAGTCCACATACAGAGTGTAGAAATGATTAGGATCGATCTCAGGATCAACGTCGAAAGAGAGATCCATAGATCCGCAAATAGGATTATTTCTTTTCTCCTCGCTGCTATAACGAACAGTGTCGAGAGTCATATGACTCTTAACTGCAGATACGGTGGGATACGTCTTCTTAAGAGATCCATCGTCATCGCATCTGTAGATTCTGTTGAACCAATCTTCCGCGGCTTCATTGACGATTTTGGACCAGTTCTTATTGCAAAGCTTGATTGCAATATCGATCTTTTTAGAAGGACCATCGATGTAGATCTTTACACCCTTGAGAGTCTTAGACTCAGAATAGGCTTCATCTACAGCTTTAGGAAGATCAAGCTTCGGAAGATCAGTGTCTGGATCACTAGGGAGATCTAATTCAGGAAGACCTTCGTCAGGAGCACTAGGAAGTTCAAGGCCATCATTTGAATATTCTCTTTTCTTATTGCCATCCTTGTCATCACGCAAAGGCTTTACATCACGAAACCCATGACGACCAAAGCCCTCCTCAATAGATTCATCGTTCACGTCTTCGGCAGCTTCTTTTACAGAAACGCTTTCGTCGACGCTCATGAAGAGCTCAAATCTATGGCCATCGAAATCATAATCAAATTTTGCATGTTTGCCAATAAAAGAGTTGAGTTCATTTACAAAAGACTTGATTTCTTTCTCAAGTTTCTCTACGAAGTCATGATTACCGTCGCCTTGCTCGTAGGAACGAATTTCCTTATCGTTTCTACGATCATCAGTGTCGAATACAGCAACCAGATACTCTCCTTCTCTGGGATAGTATCCGATATTGCAGATATCTTTGTAGCTGAAGATGCTAAGATACTTTCCTACGTGATCATACTTCTTGGAGATTCCACTGATAGCCTTGCTGTAAACAGAATACTGACCTCTTGTGAAAGTAACCTCTTTTGAATGATCGTTCTTCTTACCGATCTTCTCAATGATCTTTTTAATGAAGTTTTCATTGATAGCTTCAGCTTCATTCATAGCCTTCTTGTAAGCAGACTCGGTGACAGGTTCACCATCTTCTACACCACTGTTCACATGGATGCCATACCGACGGCAACCAGTCAGCAGCTGCATAGCCCAGTCATTACGAACGTCGCGACCAAAGCGAGTGCTACCCAGCTCACCCTTATTCAGAGCCTCACTGGGGAATACGACATGAAGCTCAGAGTCATTGCTACCAGGAACCATACCCTTGCAGGTATCCAGGATCTCTTCAGCAGCCTCGCCAATATTCAGATCGGCAGCCTCACAGAATGTAGCGAACTCAACAGCCTCAATATAGATCTTGGTAGCTTCACCCAGATCTTCGGTCTTGACCATGGTCAGCTTCAGATTCTTAGGATCAGCAGCCGCATCCTTCATAGAGGCGAAAACATCACCACGGATAGGGCAGATATTGTCAAACAGACCGATCAGATCGCTATCACCGAGAGTGGCATCGATCTTAGAACCGGACTTGTCAGCGTGCTCGGAAGGTACACAGTTCTTTGACTTGGCACTCTCAAAGATAGTATGAATATTATTCATATCAAATCTCATGATTTTATCTCCTTTACATAGTTCTTGCTATGTAGATAGCAATATTATAAAGGAGTTGAGGTATGATGATTAGGAGTATTGCTTATTAATGAAAGTGGCAGCTATATCGCAATCAGACACTTCAATTTCATAATTAGTAGATCCATAATAATTTCTTCCTCTAATATAGAAATTATTTTGGTCAAATATAATATTTGTGGTGGCATAATATCCTGAAGATGAATATTCAGCACCGACTAATGATACATTATATGACATTGCTTGATTGCTGAATGTCTTTGTAGTATTGTATCTTGATCCAGACTTTGTAAATTTAATTGTGTATGATCCATTTAGCTCACAGCTCGAATAATACAATGCATCAAACCCAAGGGCTTGACTGCATATAACTTGTAATCCTGATGTATTAGTAGCAGCTCCTGTACAAGTTATATTTATTATCTTATTTTCTGAATTTTGTATACTCGACAAAGCGTCAGCCTGTAGAAAATAAAAAAGGAGTAAGGATTTCTCCCTACTCCTCTCTTTCATTTACTTGTTCTCTTCTTTGGCCTGCTGCTCCTTCAGGACCTCCTGATCAGCAGCGCCGAGCACTTCGGCACCCAGACCCAGATCACCCTGCTCGGTGATAGCGCAGAACTCGTCAGTAGTCTTCTCAGGAATCATGATAGATCTCCTCCTATACAGATTTTTATTTATGAGTTTTAATGGCAATAAAATTATCCACTAACCTCTACTCTACCCTTGGTAGTAGCAATTTTCTTGCCATTGGAATCCAGAATATCGATCTTGACTGTCTTGGTCTTCTTCTTGATAGAGTCAGCAGCATCATTGCAAGTCTCTTTAAACTTGTTAAGGATATTGCTGAGAACAGAAGTATCAGTTGTCTTATCAGCTTTCTTCTTACTCTCCTCAGCATCCTTCTTGACTTCATCGTAGATATCATCGAGCTCTTTGACAATCTTACGAGCAGCCACTTTAGCTTCATGATTCTGCTTGATCTCTTTTACCTTCTTATCAATGTTCTGCTTAGCAGTGATAAGAAGATTCAGAAGAGTATCTACCATCCTAGAGATAGCATCCTTGACACGCTGAACGATACCAACTTTCTCTTCAGCCTCCATCAGGACACCATTCTCCTGGAGATAGGTGTACTCTTCCATCATGATACCCATCTGAGCTTCGTAAACGATAGCATCAATCTGACGCATCGTTTCAATGGCAGCTTCACCGATGCTCATAGTTACAGTGGATACATCAACAACCATAGAGCATCCTCCTTTACTGCTTGATCATCTGATAGATGCGATTCAGCTCTTCAGCGTAATACTTGATCTCCTCTGTAAGGACATCCATCACACCAGTGTTGAAGGTAATACTCTGAGTAGCTTTCTCCAGAGTGTGCTTGAACACTCTATCGATAGCTTCCTTACGAGCCTTGGTGTTACCATGAGTTGCCATGGCAGACTTATAGGCCTTCTCTACAAACTGCAGATAAGTCATCTGCTCAGCAGTAGTCTTATTGATTGCATAGATCCAGTTGTAGATATTGCCGAAGGTAGCCTTGAAGCTCATCAGAGCCTTCTCGAGCGAAACGCTGTTGTAGACCTCGCTCTTCAGCAGAGGAACACAACGCTCGATGTACCAGTGATCTCTGGTAAACAGCTCATCAATATCCTTCACCAGACTATCAGCCCAGTTAGCAATGAGAGCATCCTCATCCTGAGGCTTAGCCTGATTCAGATAATCCATCATCTGATTCAGAGAATTGATGATAGCATCAGCATTGAAGACAAGATAGTCGATCACAATGTTATACATCTTGCCATTGGTACGATCCTGGAGAACGATGTACTTCAGAGTGGTAGAGATCTTATCATTACGATGCTTGAAGCGAGCCATCTTATCATGCTTCAACAGATCCTCGATCTTGGTATACAGATCATTGAGCTCCTTGGACTGATCAAGAATCTTCTTGGCAGCCAGAGAATACTTGTTCTTGATGTACTTACGGATCATAGCGATCAACATAAGTCCACCAGTAACACCAGCTATGATCAGATCAGGAGAAGCCTCTCTAAGAGACTGATTCACAGTGGTTCCTTCAGGAGCATTTACGATATCTGTAATCTCTTGGAGAAGCTTATCACATTCCTCTTCGGTGAGTGTGCTTTCCATGAGAGTAGGATCGAGCTTATCGATCTTAATAACTTCCATAATGGAAACTCCTCTCTTAATAGATTACTTAAAAGTTGAGCTACTAAGAGAGGAGCATATGTTATTCGATATAGAATACACGGATTGACCATGCATTAGATACATTATTAATTCCTCCTGTTGTAGAGGATCCATTTATAGCTCTTACCATATATCCATCTGAAAGGTATGTAAGCACAAATGAATATTGGTAACTAATCGCAGTCAAAGGAGCAAACCCTATAGGTGTCTGACTAAAATATGTACAAGTTGTTGTATCGAAACTTTTAATTACAGTTCCGGCAGGAATACTGGCTATAGCGTCAGTGCATTAGAAATAGAAGACTCTGCAAGATGATTGATCAGCATATGATCTGTCAGTATATACAATACCATTACCAGCTCCATTTGTTTTAACTGTTAATTGTGATGCATCGCTTAAATTTACTACAGATATAATAGTTCCAGAAACCGAAAAATTTGTATATGTACGCGTATCTATATATTTTATTATAGATCCTGTAGGCTTATTATTGATAGCGTCAGTCAGCATTTTTCATAAAAATAATACAATGGGAGAGGAGCATAGAGCCCCTCTCCCAATCGTATCACTTTTCGGCTTCCTCTTCGATCTGCTTCATGATCTCAGCCTTCATCTTCTCCCGTTCTTCAGGAGTTTTACAGGCACTCAGTTCACAGTCCTTGATGTCACAGAACGGACACATGGTACCACCATGAGTGAATCTACACAGAGGCTTGAGAGCAGATGTATACAGATCCATCAAATAATTCAGGATGAAGTCAGTGGAATTCTCCTTGTTGATGGATCTTGCTTCACAGAAGATCAGCAGAATATTTTTAAGGAAAATCTCTTCAGGCATAGGCTCACCAAGTTTACCAGGAACCATATAGGCATTGACCTCTTTTACAGTGAGAGCGTGGTACCGGTTCGCCAAAGCCCTAACGATATCGAACTTCTTGATGATCTCTTCCTTCTTCTTCTGATCGTACTGCTGATTCTTCTCTTGCTGGTCTAGTGACTTAATCCCCTTGATAGCACGATCGATGATGATCTTTCTCATCTTGGGGTCCATGTTCTTGAGTCTATCGAACCCCTCTAGATACTCGATACATTCTTGGTTGCTCATTGCCATATCTTTATACCTCCTCATTATTTTCAGCGATCATCTTTACATTCTGCTGAAGTCTCTTTCCGGGCTTGAAGAAGCTCTTGATAGTGTAAGCCATCTGAGTAATAACATACTTGAAGAACTCCTTCTGGTTAAGTTTCCTCAAGCTGTTAGTAGGCTTGTCGCTATCAAAGTTGCACTGGAATACAACGATAGACTTCAGACCAGTAAGACCCTTGTTCTTGATCTGGCTGAAGTTGCAGTACTTGAAGGTGCTCTGAAGACCACCGAAGAATGCGTCCGACAGAATGCTTCCAAGGAAGTTGTTGCAGATGAACATGCAACCCTCGAAGATGCTATTGACAAACACACTTCCACTGAAGTCAGTGTTCTCAGTGAAGGTTCTGATGAACTTGCAGCTGTCAAAACTGCAGGCGTTCATCGTGCAGCTTTTGATATTGGAATATCTGAAGCTGCTGCGATCGAACTCGGTACAGGACGCCATTGTATCCTTGAAGCGAGCACCATTGAAATTGCAATCGTGGAACGTGCAACACTTCATAGACACACCAGTGAAATCGGAATTGCTGAAGTCAGCGTTGCTGATATTGAGACCATTCAGGTCCATTCCGGTGAAATCAAGCCCACTGAAATTGCCATCCATCAGATTCTCTCCATCAGACTCACCTGTGAGATACAAGATATGATTCTTGTACATCTTGTCAAAAGTTTCTCTGTCCATTCATATTTCCTCCCTTTTGTACTATAAAATTCAAGATATACTTTTCGTTCTATCTCACAATTATAATATCTGTCTAAAAATAAATTAATCTCAAAAATTTAAATCCACCAAAATACACCGGCTGAACACTACTATAATTACTTATATAGGAGGGCTTGATCAATGGTTTCACTGGACGATCTGAAAGAATTGGTCTTGTACAAGAAACAATTCTATCTTCCTATTGATCATAAGGATAAGAGACATGGATCAGCTATTATGCTGATGACTCCGTCTTTCCAGTCATCTAAGATGGCTATGACAGCGCCTTACATGGTTAATAGACGTTACTTTGAATCCTATTTCATTGAGAAGGCTACTGAGCGACTGATTTACAATGAATCAGTATTTCCTGCTCATGATTATGGAGAGTATATTAATGAAGAGGCTATGACCACTTCTACTCGCAACTCTCTGCCTGATTCTGAATTTGGGATTCCTAAATATAGACGCTATCCTCTGAACGATGAGGAACATGTTCTTCTCGCTATTCGGTTCTTCAATCATGTAGAACCTAAGTTTGAGAAAGAACTTGCTTCCAATATCATCAAGAAGGTAAAAGAATACGACATGGCCGATAAGGTCCATGTCGGAGACAAGAATAGATTTAAACCTTATTGGGATAAGTCTGGCCTTGCCAAACTGAACGAAGCAGCCGAAGTACAGCCTCTGTGTGAAGAGGTTGTTTCTTTTTCTGATCATCAGTATCTTCTTGAGTTTGTGGATCCTGATGCAGTCTACAATGCTGCAAAGAAGATGTACAGACCTTCTAAAGCCTACTTTGATGGCTACTCTGAAAATATCAAGGCTGTAAAGCCTTACTTTAAGCATGATACGATTGATAAGTGCTTTACCAGACTTCATAAGAAACCTGTAGAGAAAGTACATGTCATCTGCTCTGCTAATCCTGATGATAAAGAGGAGTTTGAAGTAGACTCTGTACTTGTATTTACAAAAGATGCTCTGGCTAAGAAATATCCGAAGTTTAAGTATGAGGATTATCTGGCTTATATTCTTCAACTCTATGCTATCTATGCTGTATCCAATCCAAATAACCGTACTTACTCTTCTATTGCTGAGCCTGCTGCTATTCTGCTGTCAGGTATTGCAAATAGAGAGATTAATGAAAAGGATGATCCTAATGATACTACCTTCTCTGTAGAGAAATTCTTCAAGCAGATCATCGATGAGTATGGTATCGATCACTTCGTCAAGATTATGTATTATAATGATACAAATCTCTTGTTCGAGTATGCCAAGAAGTATGGTAAGACTAGATTCAAGCATAGAAACTTCTTTGCTGAGATGGATCTCATGCTCGAAGAGGCTGAATTGACCCGTGAAGAGGAAGAAGGCGAGGAATCTCCTGCTGAGAAGAAGGCTGAGATGCCTGATCTCAGTGATCCTATGCCTGAGAGTCTCAAGAAGATTCAGAATATGGGTACTAGGCTGAAGAGACGTATCAAGCAACATAGTGCTTATAAGCTGAACAAGATCATGCGTGATATGGACCGTGGTAACGTTGGTGTAGAATCCAGAGATGCTAACTCTCTCGAGCTGCTTCAGGCTGGTGTTCCTAATGTATCCACTTCTCTGGAGTCATTTAACCGAATGACTGGTGGAGACTATGTCACCGATGGTAAGCATGTCTACTTGTTTGAGAGTGACAAGTATGATATGGTCCTTCGTCAGGCTCTGTTTAAGGATCGATTCAAGACCAATAAGCAGATCCTTGACTTCTATCGTAACGTAAGAACTGAACTTCCGTTCATCAAGTACACTTATGTCGATATCAAGCGCTATGCTAATAGGAATGTCTTTGTAGACTTGTCCTATTATAATGAGTCCTTCTTCCGTAACATGGCTGACCTTAATCCTGAGGAGAAGTCTAATACTATCCGTCTCTTCAATATCTATCTTGAATTGATGGAAAGACTTTTGAAGGATGATAAGTATAGCACTTATGGAAAGAAGACTGTCTTTATTCCTGTACTGGAGTGGAGACACAATAACTCTTCCAAGATGTGGATGTACAAGCAGGATATCAATCCTATCTCTGCTATCTATCACTTTATGAGGACCAATCCCAATGCACTGAAGAGAATCTTTGGTGATAAGGATGTAATCTTCCTTGGTGGAAAGAATTACTTCAAGGTCAATTTCTCAAAGACTGAATTCAACAACACCGGAATCAATACTGTGAAATTCCTGAAGTTGATTAGGCGTCTTATTGATCTTGGCCGGTTTGGTGAAGACCCTGATCCTACTGGTGAACTTGATGATTCTCCTCGTGGAATTGCTATGGACCTCATCGATAAAGTTGAGAAGTCTCAGAACGTAACCATCGATGACGTATCCAAGCTCGATGGATTGAAGAAAGAGATTGATCTCATTCCTAAGAATGCACTCGACGGTGTAGATCCTGTAAGTGGCAAGGCTCCTGCTGTGAAAAAGGATGTAGTAAACATCCCCACCTCTAAGCTTACTGGTGAAGTAATAACTGTCGATACCAACTCCAAGATGCCTATGCCAACTAGCCAGGGTAGAGGAAAAACCACTACTAAAATGGCTACTGTTCAGGTCAATAAGAAGCTCGTAACCAAAGCAGCTTCTATGGCAGATATCTCAGTTCCGTCGGATACTAAGGCTGTGAATACGGTTGACGAGAAGACCAAGAAAGATGCTGTTGTGGATGCCATTGCTCAGGCTGCTAATGACTCTACTAGCTCTGATGAAGCTCTTGCCAATCTGGATACTGATAGCTTCAAGAGACTCATTGTTTCTTTGCATCAGGACTCTGAAGAGAATGTAAGAGTGGATCGTACCAGAGCTTCTGCAGTGGTTGCTGCTGAGCAGGAATTCCATAAGAAAGAAGTTGCAGGTAAAACTGTTAAGGATATCCTTGAAGAGGACCGTTCTGAAGAGAAGTTGGAAACTACATCTCTGAAAGTGGCTTCTATCAATGAGGACTGGCAGAATCTTACCTTTGTAAACTTCGATAAGGGCTATGAACCCAGTGACGATATCGTCAGAATGCTCGACTCTATGCAGCACTGGACATTCCCTGTGGCTGTAAAGAATATTGACATCAAGGATAACTCCACTTCTGATGATGTGGTTGATCTGTGGACTATTGACTGTGTGGACTATAAGGGTTCTAAGTTCACTCTGAGAGTTGATATTCCTAAATTCATCAATGGATCCAACTTCCTTAAGCTCAGAGGTAATGAGAAGGTTCTGATGATTCAGTCTGCTCTGCTTCCTATCATCAAGACTGGATTAGATGAATGTCAGATCATTGGCTCTGGTGGTTATAACAAGATCTTTGTAAGAAGGTTTGGTTCCCGTAAGGGACAGTCTTCTCCTGCTGCAAGTGCTATCATCCGTACTCTCAATAAGATGATGAAGAATAACGATTCTTCCATCAAAGTTGTATCAGGTGATAATACCAAAGTCTGTGCTAAGTATGAACTTCCTATCGATTATATCGATCTGGCAAAAGTACTGAGCACTGTTGAGTGTGATAAGATCAAGCTGTACTTTAACCAGGATGAGCTCAGACAGGAATATGAAGTTGATGACTCCAAGGGTATTCCTATTGGAATTATGGATGCTGCTGTAAATGGAAAGGCTGCTAAGACTATCATCTACTATGATGGGTCTAATGGAAGCACTCTGTCTCATACTATTGCTCTGCTGCTGTGTGATGCCAACGATGAGTTTGCTAAGTCTTATTCCAAGATGCAGGTTGCTGGTTCTACCTATACCTACTCTAAGGCAAGTATCCTGAACTGCCAGATTCCTGTTGTAATCGTCTGTGCCTATCTTGAGGGTCTTATTAAGACCATGAACAAGGCTGGTGTAAAATACAGCTTTGTTCAGGAGCTTCCTAAGGGTATCAAGACCTCTGACACTATGGACTATATCCAGTTCTCTGATGGCTATCTTCTGTACACTGTTGACTATAGCTCTTCTCTGTTGATGAATGGCCTTAAAGAGAGCGATACAGAAACTTACTCTATCAAGGATGTCAATAATCGTAAGATGTATACTGACTTCCTTGAGAATTATGGTGGTGGATTGAGAGCTGACGGTCTGGAGAACTCCTATGACTGTATGATCGATCCTATTACCAAAGAGATCCTCGAAAGATTTAATCTTCCTACTGACTATGTAAGCGTGCTTATCTATGCAAGCAATATCCTGGCAGACAATAAGTATGTAAAACATATTGACCAGGCAGGAAGACGCTGGAGACGCAAGGAGCTCATTGCTGGTTATTTCTACAAAGCTCTGTCTACTTCTTATCAGGAGTATGCTAACAGCAATAGACGTAGCCGTAAGAGCACCAAGATGACCATGAAGCAGTCTGCTGTTATCGATCTCATTGTTTCCAAAGACCCTGCTACCTCAGACCTGTCTGTAAACAACGTTCTGAATGACGTTGAGTGTATCAACAGTGTTACGAATAAGGGCCTTGTTGGTATGAACGTAGCTCGAGGCTATACTATCAACACCCGTGGGTATGATGACTCGATGCTTAACCTGCTTGGTATGGACACTGGCTTCTCTGGTAATGTAGGTATCAACCGTCAGGCTACTATCAATGCTAACGTTGAAGGTGGTCGTGGTTTCGTAAAGACCATTGATGGTGATACCAGTAAACTCTCTGTAGCTTCTTCGTTCACTATGACGGAAGCTCTTACTCCTCTTGGATCTACTCATGATGATCCTCCGAGAACTCTGATGACTTATGTTCAGACTTCTAAGCACATGGTGCGTTGCGATACCAACGATCCTATGCTTGTTACTACTGGAGCCGATGAAGCTCTGCCTTATATCTCTTCTGATATCTTTGCTTACAAAGCAAAGCAGGATGGTAAGGTGGTTGAGATCGTCAACGAAGGCTTTGGTAAGAAGAACTACATGGTCATCGAGTATAAAGATGGTAAGCATGAGTTCATTAATCTCAGCGAAGAGATCAAGAAGAACTCTGATGGTGGCTACTTCGTTCCTCTGAAGCTTGATACTGACATGATTGTTGGTAAGACTTTCAAAGCTGGTGAAGTATTGGCTTACGATAAGCTGTCCTTCTCTAAGTCTCTTGGTGAGTCTGGTAATCTTGCTGCTAATATTGGTACTCTTGCCAAGGTAGCAATCATCAATACTGATGAAGGTTTTGAGGATTCTGCTGCTGTCACTGAGAGCTTCGCTAATAAGATTGGTACTGATGTCATTCAAAGTATCGAAACAAAGATTGACTGTGGTTCCAATATCTACGTCTATAAGAACGTAGGCGATAGAGTAATGGAAGGTGACACTCTGTTCTCTTTCCAGGAGGACTTTGATGACGACGTTGTCAATACCTTGCTGAAGAAACTGGCTATCAACTCTGAACAGATTTCTGAGCTTGGCCATAATCCTGTGAAGACTAAATACACTGGCATTGTGGATCATATCGAGATCTTTAGAACCTGTGATGATGAAGACATGTCTCCCTCTTTGAGAGAATTTGTCCATGCCTACGAGTCTAAAGTACAGTCTGTTAAGGATGTCTATGACAAGTATGGCATTGATAGCTCCAACCTTCCTAAGATTGGTAAAGTACCTGAGATTGGTAAGGCTAAGAATCTTGATAACTCTGTCATGATCATCTACTACATCAAGTTTAATGATAGACTTTCTGTAGGCGATAAGATTGTGTTCTACTCTGCAAACAAGGGAGTTATCAAGTACATCATTCCCAAGGAAGATGAGCCTTACACAGCTTTCCGTCCTAACGAGCATATCGATTCGTTTATGTCACTGAGCTCCATCTCTGGACGAATGACTTGCTCGATTCCCCTGTTTGCGGCTACATCTAAGCTCATGGTTGAGCTTGACAGATCCATCAAGGAAATCGCCGGAATTCCTTATGATGAATCTAAGCTGTAAATAACCATATAAAAATCGGAGTAGGCTTAACTGCCTACTCCGATCTCTTTTCTTTTCTCTGCTATCTTGATGAGGTCATTTTGGCGTTTAAGAATTCTATAGTCTACTCTGTAATCACAAGGCTGATTGAATTTTGTAAGCAGGAATTTCTCTTGCTTCCTATCAGTGTAATTGTAATACAGAGCAGGAGAAGAGATGTCATATGTATACAACCACTCGTATCCAATAGGGAAGTTTCCATATTTGACCTCTGTGTCATAGAATGACTTCTTCTTTAATGCCGATATCTCGTATCCATTCAGCATATTGATACAGTAATTGATATTCTCTCTAACTCTACTGTCAGAGCACTCAATGTCAATGGCCAAATCAAGATTAGATGAGGTCACTTTTCCAAATCCACCTAGCTTTACCGATACTATGCTCCTAAGAGACATATATCTGGCAAATGGAAGAGAATTAACGTCATTCAAATTGTCTTTGGTGCAGAACCATTTAGCCATAGACACAGGATCGAATCCTACAGCAATGATATAGCACATAGTGCCATTGATAGTTGGTATCATAACCACCAAAATACCATTGTTGTTATTGATGATATAATTGTAGGAGTTGAGATAATTCTCAGAGATATAAGACGATACAATCTCGTACGCTAGACTATTGGATGGCTGAATAATGTCATCATTGAAGTAGTCGTAAGATGCTTGAGAGTTTGTGTTATCTATGAAGATTGACTCAAGAGTCATGATGAAGTTATTACTGGTATTCCTATTCTGGATATGCCTAACCATATCATTATAGATATACCCTAAAGGGAGTTCTCCCCATGCTCTGAAGTTGCTTGAAGTGAAATACACAAAGTGCATATTAGCAAGCCTTGGATTATGGATATTGAACTCCTTTTCAATAGGCTGACCTAAACTAGTGAAAAGCTCATTGATGATCCTGAGTAATGTATTCTCCAGTACATAAGGATCTTTGAGTGTAGGAAAATTGGCCCAATGTCTGATCTTATCGTCATTATATATCTTGAACTGAATCACGACAAATTCCCCCTATAAAATTAAGAAAAATAAAAACAATTTGTATTTGGTAGTGCCAGTTCTGATCAAAAATAATCCTTGAAATTGGTGACTATTTCAATAAAATGCCATCAACATTACAACGACAACTAAATTATAATAAGTGAGAGGTTTAAAGTTATGATAAACCCTGTTAATCTTATTAAGCTTGATGATGCCAAAGATGGCAATGGGAGAACTTTCCACATCGGCGAATTGCCTGACTATGAGCAAGAGGATTATGACCTTTCAAACCCCAAGGACTTCGACAGATACATTAAGGACGTTAAGTCGGAGGTACGTGGATCGTTTGAGTATAGAGAGATGGTCAAATATCTTCGAAATTATGGCGGGATGGATCGATCTGGATTGAGCCCGAATATTTCAAACACTGACTCTAAACACGTTAAGATTGAGATTCACCATACTCCACTTGTCCTCGAAGACATCGTCAGAATCGTATACGAAAAACGACTACACAATCATGAAGACTTATCAGTTCAAATGGTTGCCAAAGAGGTAATGGAATGCCATTACCGCTGTATCGTTGGCTTGTATCCTCTCACTGCTACAGAACATGAATTAGTTCATAATGGCTACTTGTTCATTCCTCCTTCTGAAGTATTCGGAAGGTACGATTTGTTCATGAAGCAATATAACGAATTCATAGAGCCAGATGATAAGGAGACCCTGGAAGAGATTGAAGCTCATGAAGTATCTTTTGATCCTAGTGAGCAAAACAAGATCATTTCACAGTCGACTATTTATCTTGACCCTACTGGTGCTTATAACGTTCCTTGCCTGGATTCGTTTGAGTCCTCTGTAGCTAAGAGAATAGATACAATTCGAAACAATATGTACATGCTTCCCGTACTTGCTGAGAGTACTCCTCCCAACCAATTACGAGATGCAATCTACTACGTCGATGAAAAAGGAGAAAGAATTGAAAATGAACCAATCTCCTAACTCATTGAGGGACATGATCAGAACAGAGAATTCTGATCTTGGTAAAATTGGAGTAGTTGAAGTCAATGGCAAACATTACGTGACTGAATCTAGCCTTGTCAACTTCATGAACGACAATGACATTGATTCTAAGTCACAGCTGATTGAGAGTCTGATTGATTTCAACGATATTAGAGAACTCTCCGTTCTTGATGAAAATACTACCGATGAAACTCTTGTATTTGCAAGAGATATGATGATGCTCTGTGAAGACATCAATCCTTTCTCTGTAGCTCAGGCTGCTCAGGGCAGAAGTTTGCTCAGAATGGGTATGACCCAGATGGCAAACCTTGTTACTAAAGGCGGTTATACTCAGGTGAATGACATCGATAAGTACATCAAGAAATGTGATGAGATGCTCGAAAACATTGCAGAAGAGAAACAGAATGCCAGAGAGAAGAATAGCTCTCTCAAAGGGCAGGCTAAGTTCTCCTGCATGTTTGCTTTCAATATTGCCAAGACAGTTTTCTTCTCACTGGTCGTTCCTCTGGCCGTTGTGAAGAAAATTACATGGCCTGCTGCTGTAAGTAAGCTCTTTGTAAAGAACAGTGGTAAAGCTGTAGGTGGTTTCCTTTCTAAGAAGATCGTTGGTGGCATTACTATGAAGACTGCTGCCAGTGCTGGTCTTGTTGGACTGGATGCTGCTATCTCTTTGCCTCCTGATCTTAAGGGCTTGTATCTGTCCGTTGCTGACTATGAGAGACTTCTGAATGACTATGAAAGAGACATTCATAGGACTAAGAACTCTCTGATCCAGCAGAAGAAAACACTTTTAAACAAACAAGGGAGATGAATAGAATGGATCCGTTCAAGGAAGATATCACTAACCCGGAGTGCGATGAAGTTTACTATCAGACTCCCGAGGAATTGAAAGTGAAGAACAATCCTGAGCCCGATGTTGTCCATGACGACTCTCTTCCCTCTGATGAGGAAAAAGAGAAGGAAAAGAAAGAGGACGACGAGGAAGACAACGATAAGGATAATGAGGACGAAGAAAAAGAAGACAAGGATCATGAAGATGACGACGATGATGATGAGGAGCATCATGAGGAACATGACCATCATGAGCATGAAGATCATCATCACGATCACCATCATGACGATTGCCATCACTTTGGCCATCATATGACTCCTATCGAAGCTATCCGTAAGGTTAAGGGCGATCCTGCTTCTGTTAGCATTACCAAGCTCAATGGTAAGTACTACATTGATCATAATGATCTGCGGTGCTACATGGATGCATGTGGTGAGGCTAACTACGAGTGTGCATTGAAGAACATCATTGCCGCTAATCATGATAGTGATCTTTCTAGTGACAATATTGGTATTGTCATGAGTGAAAGTGATCTGCTTAAACTTGATCCTGAAACCAAGTCTACTATGGAATCTTCGGATGTAAATTTCGAAGTCTATGGTGACTGAGGGTCAATTTTAATATATCAAAATCTCTAAAAGGAAGGTAAAGTAATATGCTGACCTATTTGAATGAATCTGACGAGATCAAGATGGATGTTCAGGTTGGCCCTCAGGAAGAGGTCGAGGCCAAGGCTGATGGCGAAGAGTGCTGCGACCGCTGCGGCAACCCTGTTGACGCTGCTAAGAAGGATCCCAACACCGTTCCTGTTGGTTGCTGCATCAACAAGCAGACTGGCGTCAAGGAGTTCTACGTTGACGCTGCTGACGTTGCCAAGCTTGCCGAGCTGAACGAGATGACCATGCTGGAAGCTCTGGATGAGATCATCGATGTCAATGAGGGCTCTGATATGTGCGCTGACAACATCGTTGTCGTCATGTCTGAGGGCACCGAGATGTATGAGCGCAATCTGGAGCGCAACGGTGCTGCTTGTGTTCACTTCAACGAGGCCATGGCCGAGTCTGGTGAGTCTGACATCGAGATGGATGTCCAGGTTGGTCCCAACTCTGAGGAGATCTCCGTTTCCGAGGATCCTCAGGAGGCCAACCCTGTTGATGCTGTAAAGCGTCAGTACGACAGCGTTGTCGTTGCTAAGGACGGCGATAAGTTCTTTATGGATGTCGAGGATGTCCAGAAGTGCGCCGAGCTGAACTGCGAGAGCGTCATCGACACTCTGAACGGCATCATCGATGTACACGAGAGCTTTGATATGAACACTGGTAACATCGTGCTGATCGTCAGTGAGAGCACCTCTCAGGAGCTGTTTGACGAGCTGAACGAGTGCGGTGTTCTGATGGCAAAGGTCACTCCGGATGAGGAGTAATCCAAAGAACAATGAAGGAGTAGGGAGAAATCCCTACTCCTTTTATGCTATAAATATATAACATATATTTTAACACTTCTATAATGATGAAAGATAGAAAATATAAATTATAAAAATATACTGCGCTTTTTTATAATTTAGATTCAGATAAGTGTGATCTTTATATGATCACATTATTTTAATTTTCTATTCCTTTCCGTTTTTTTTTGATATTGTTTTGGTATATACAATATAACATCGAATTTAATTAAACTGGAAAGGGACTTGTGCTATGCCTTCTATTAGTAAAATTAAAGCTATAGGAAACACATATCACCTGTCTCCGTCAAAGGATGGAACTTTGACAGGATACACATCAAGTGATGAAGTTTCCCCTGATAAATGGATCCAGATCAATGCGATCTCTTCCACAGAAACCAACGGTTCTTTATTTTCTAAGCTTACAATAATGGTTAGAAATGTACGTTGGCTTTACAACAAACTTGGCATTATAGATTTCTCAGCAACTGGCCAATCAACTGTTACTGGAGCTTTGAATGCACTTCAGCAAGGATTAGATGGAAAATCTCCATTATTACATACGCATTCTGTAAATGATTTACCCACATCAAATTCCCAAGTAAATTCTGCGAGTTATATTCCTACATCTGCTCTTGTGTATTCTATGCAACAGCAGATCAATGCACTTAGTGGTGGTAGTGGAGAAATAGTTCCTACATTGGATGATCCAAATGATAGAAGATATGAATCTAAATATCTTGGTACATGGAGTACTGCATCTGATGTGAATACCTTCTTGAATAAGTTCAACCATGATACCAATTATCAAGATGGAGATACTAAATTAAGAGTAGGAAATCTTGTTACCATTCTCGATGGCACTTATAATGCTGTATGGGAGATTGCTGGCTTTGATATGGAGAGTAATCAAACTGCAGCCGATGGAACTATATATGATAATGGATATGGAATCTGCATGATTCCAAAAACTCAACTTACTACAGCTCAATGGAACACAAGTAAAACACTTGAAGGTGGATACAATGCATCAAATATGCATACGACAGTATTGCCTGAAGTTGTAACAAATCTTAACAATGTTCTTGGAAGTCACATTGTGAATCGTAATGTTCTTTTGAGTAATGGTATTGATTCTTCCAATAGCTCTCATTCTAATGGATACACTTGGACGACTGCAGATGCAACTTTGATGAGTATTAGACAGATGAATGGTAGTTATTCACAATACACAAACCAATATGATGAGGGAGAGGCAAATTACAAATTACCAGTATTCAACTATGATACTCCGTCTACCAGATTTAACTATTGGACAAGATGTATCTATGGTGTAGGCTATGGTAGCGCTGTTCGCATCTGGTTTATTTATGATTCTGGAGATCCTGGTAATGCTTCTCCTAATGGTTCGTATGGTGTAAGACCTATGATATATTTGAGATGATAAATATGAGGGATGGTATAACACCATCCCTCATATATTTTATATTTATCCATATTGACGCTACCAATGAACTAAAAACATCTGTCAGTAATGGGAAGTCCTCTATTGCTAGTGCGATTACTGACAAGGGTGTTAGCACTAGCGCTACAGCGGACTTCTCTACAATGGCTAGTAATATTAGAGCTATACCTAGTGGTATTGGATCATTAACTAAAGTTGGAAAATGTATTAAGGATTTTCCTATATATTGGCATTATTGGGAATATGGAAGATTTTACCAAAGTTTTGATGAATCATGCTATGATTTTACTTTAGCAGACAATACTGTATATTTTATTATGATACCTGGTAACTCTTATGGAGCAATGAGAAAATTTAATAGTTCTAATATTCAAATGGCATTATTTGATACAAATAATTTTGCTACAGCATATAATGTCAACACAAATTTAATAGATGTATATAATATATCTTAATTTTTAGCGAGTAGGGTTTCAGACCCTACTCGCTTATAATCTCAACTTTATATTAATTAGTCCATTTTAGGAGGCTTTTTGTCATGGATAACAAAATTGGATATATTATCAATGAATCCGGTATCCTGATGGAAGACTTTGATATTGTAACTCCTACTGCTTCTGGCGCTACTCCTTTTAAGGACGATATCAAGTTCCATAGTAAGGATCGAGTCATTGGTTATGGTATTCTCCAGGCCGCCGATGAGCGTAACCGTAATGGCCGTATCTATCGTAGAAGCGATCTCGAGCGTGAAGTGAATGCTCCTCGCCAGAGAGAGCTTATGGAGACTGGCACTATGCTTGGTCATGCTGGCCATCCTCTGTCTTCCGAGCTGATTGTTCAGCAGACTATCGATCCTAAGCTGTGCTGTGTACGCTTCCATAAGCTGTGGATGGAAGGCGATAAGGTAATGGCTTACTTCGAGGGCACCAATAATGAACTCGGTAAGACCTTCGATGCCGATCTTCGTATTGGTGTTAAGCCTGCTTTCTCTCTGCGTGCTCTGGGCACCATCAAGGCCACCCCTCATGGTGCTGTAGTTGAGAATCTGAAGATGATCACTTATGATAGCGTTATTTATCCTTCTCATCGTGGCGCATACACTCAGGGCGTGATCTCCGAGTCTGCTATTGAGACTTGCCCTGTGAGCGGCTTTGCTCTGAATGAGAGCAACGATGCTACTAAGTCTTTTATCACCAGCTTCTCTAATGCTGATGTAGTGAAGGCTATCAAGCAGATGGGTGCTACCAATGAGTCTGCTATTGAGTATATCAAGGATAAGTCCCATAACTTCAAGATGCTCAAAGAGTATTTTGATATGAGCAAGTACGATACCATCGATATCATCAATCCTCGTCAGGTTGCTCTGACTGAGGCTGGTAATGCTACCATTGTGATGAATATCGAGGACTACATTGCCAAGGAACTCCAGGGCTATAAGGGTTAAGGTGAGAACATGAAGAAGTATCTGATTTACTCATGTTGTGAACATGAAGATGACTGGATTTAAGAGGTGAGAGCTATGGCTATCTTCAATGAAGAATATACTAGCGCTGCCCAAGAAGCTTATGACTTCTATACATCCGATAATAATCAGAGTGTAAATGAAGCGGTTGGCGCTGATGATATCATCATAGCTACCATTATTGCATCTGCTGTCTCTATCGTAGTTGGAAGCATTTCTTTATGGGTAGCTAACAGAGCTACAATCAAAGCAGCTCTTGCCAAGTATCCTAAGATCCATAAGGATTGTAAGCCTCTTAAGTCTTTCACAAAGAAAATTCATACTATCTCTCCTTATAAAGATGAGCCTGGTAAGGAGATGGGTCCTGTTAAAAGAACATTAGCAAATTCTTGGCTCTTCAAGAATATGTTTGATAAATGCGTCTGCTATATGAATGAAGACGGCGAGATTGCTATGTTCTACTGCTATAGACACAGCACCAAACATTCTGTGTCTATCTCTGGCACTTGGACAAGAAGCACTTCCAAAAAGATTGCCATGTGTATCAAAGATGGCAGTCTCAAGAAGCATGAGAAATTTTATTTCTCTTCATTCCTTAACGATTGTAAGATGACTAATAAGGATACTATTCGCTGGGCTCGCGATGTCCTGAAGGGAGAATAACTATGGCTATCTTTAATGAATCATATACCAATAATATTCTTGAAGGTGGCATTATTAATGAAGGATTTGGCCAAGCTATCTCCGCTATGAAAGACGTTCTTAAGTCTTTAAGAGCTAGATCGATGGTAAAATTCGTTGATGATGCTTTCAAGCAAGTAAAAGAGCAGGCCGAAATAATTAAAAAAGCTCTTAAAGTATTTCCGGAGATGCATGAGGATTGTATTCCTTTGAGCGATTTTAAGGAGAAGCTGTTCACTATTTCTCCTTATTCAGATGAACCCGATGAGGAGTATGACCCCTCTAAAGATGAAGAGAAAAAGAACCTTGATAAGCAGATTGGAAAGATGTTCAAAGGTCTCAAAATAGATACAACTTATCCAAATAAGTGCGTGTGTTATTTTGATGACAGTGATACTATGGTAATGTATTATTGCTATAGGGTTACTGGTAGTGGAGATTATACCAGCTACAAGATTACATCTTTCTTCAAGGATTCAAAGGTTGAGAAGTATAAGGAATACTATATTTCTCATTTCATGTCCGATAGAAGCATGATGACAAATGATTGCCTTACTTGGGCGAAAAAGACTCTCAAGGAGTATGAATCCTTTAAAGAAAAGAAAGGAGAATAATCTCCATGGCTATCTTTAATGAAGCTTTTCTTGACAGATTTAAGAAATCGAAGCCAAAACATGAAAAGCAAGATGATAACAAATCTAATTCTCCTATGAAAGATTCTAATATAGGGAGAATTGTATATAAACCAGAACGTAAGAGTACTAAAAACAATATCGGAGATATTGTTTCTACCACTTTTAAACAGGCTTTTGACAATGCTGAAGAAGCATGTAGTCTTATTATCGAGGACGCATTCAATATCGAAATTGACCATCCTGAATCAAAATCTATCAAGGTCAAAAAGACAAAAGAGAATTCTCTCAACAAAAAGTATGAGATCTATAAATGTACTATAGTTGAAGATAATCTTGGTCTTATCAAGATCAGATTAGATTCTGTGGAAGTGAGTGGAACAGTTGAAGAGATTTCAAAGAAGTATGGATTCAAAATTGAATTCATAGACGGTCATAAGACTACTTCTACTAATGAATCTGTAGAATGGCATGGAAAGTACTTCCTATCTAAGGAAGAGCTCCATGATCCTAAGTTCCGCAGTTCTCAGTTCAAGAAGGTCTATGCTATCATCAGAAACTGCTTGAAGTCTGAATCTTTCAATAAGGAATTCACAGCTGTTCCTCATATGTATGACTACTTCGAGGACGATGACAGCAATGATGTTCTGAAGAAATGGACTTACGAGAGTAAGAAGTCTCGAGTTCTCAGCATGTGCTACTTCCCTGACAAGCTGTCTCGTGAAGATGGAACTGCTAAAGACTCTGCAGATTTCATTCTGAAAGCTTTTGAAAAGGCTAAGAAAGATGATCCTAAGAATACTTTCGGTAAACTGAAGTATGATGAGGATCATGGTCAAATTGACTATAAACTCTAAGAAAGGAGATAACGTCTCGTGAAACTGTGGGAAAAGATTAAGTCTTTCTTCCGTTCACTGTTTGGTGGCAAGAAGGAAGTTTCTACTCCTGTAGAGGAAGAGGTTGTTAAGGAAGAGACTCCTAAAGAGATCATTCCTTTCGACGATGCTGACAAAGAAGCTATCGTCAATATCCTGCGTCCTATCATCAAGGGTATCAACTCTGACGAACTGTATGCTTCTGTATGTGAAGCTCTGCTCCAGACCAAGGTTCTGAAGACTTATGCTACCCTGTCTGAAGATAAGAAGACTCTTACTATTCGACTGACTCAGAGCAATATCTTCAATGAACAGCTTACTGAATTCATCGCTGATCACGTGGTTTCTCTATTCAAGTCTTCTATCGATGCAGAGTTCCTTGGTAAGTACGAGGTCACCTCCAATGGTGGCAGCATTGTAATTACCAAGGTTGGCTGAGAGGTGTAGATTATGTCAATCTTCAACGAAAGCTACACCAATATTCTAATTGAAGCTGCATCGAATCCGTTCAAATTTGCAAACTCAAATATCGACATTGATGACGATGATAAGTGTCTTGAAGACAAGAAACTTATCTCTGCTGTAAACAAAGCTTGGCCTCAGATCAAGAAAGAGATCAATAGCTTTGTAGATAGTCTCATCAGTGAATGGTATTATGAGAAAGGCAAGGATGGAAAAGAGACCTACAGATACGGAGCCAATACTGCTGAGAAAGTGATGAAATTTGCAACTCTGGATGCAATTTCATTGTACAAAGTTTCCAAGCATTATACAGTGCTTCTCTGGTTCAATAATCGTCATGATACAAAAGACGCCGAGAAGTTCTTCGAAGGACATTCTATGCGTGTCGCTGTAGAGATTTCTACTGACGATTATAAGGTCACTGACATTGAGTGCAGCTTGTAATCCATAAATAGAATCGAGGCAATAACTATGGCTGGATATCAGAACAATATTTCCAAGCTGGTTGACAAGATTGAATGGAGACTTGGACTTATTCCTTTGACCAAACATCTTCCCGAAGAGTTTGGCAAGAATGCTTGGGCTAATGTGATTAAGGAAGATACTCTACTCACTTACTCCCGTTATTGCCCGAGAAAGTGGTCATTCAAAGTGACAGAGAAGACTGCTCCTAAGAAGGATGGTTGGTATTATATCGATGAAGAGTATCTCGGTAACCAGCCTATTCTTGGAGTGGGTGATATTGACTGGACCAAGTTTGCCAATAGATCTATTGGCTTGGCTCAGACATTTGGTTACGGAACTATCGATGCAGGCTTGGCTGCCAATTATACCATTGATGATATCATGGGTATGAAGATGAGAGCAGACTATGCAAGTATGTTTAGTAACCAGATCATTCCTGAGTTTGAGCCTCCTAATAGGATAAAGCTGGTTGCCACTGGTAACTACGATGTGAACATCGGCGAGTTCAATATCATTCTCTTCTTGAAGCACTTGGAGACCCTGACCAGTATTCCTGCTACGGCAATGGAGAAGTTTGAACAACTGGCTCAAGCTGATGTAGCAAACTTCTTGGTCAATAACTTGAAGTACTGGGATAACTTTGAAACAGTGTTTTCAACAATCGATCTTAAGATGGGTAATCTTGAGAGCGAAGCTGGTAAGAGAGATAACGTAATCGAGTATCTCGAATCCAACTATGTGAATGCTGCTAACAAGGCAATCCCTCTCATCATGACAGTATAAATAAGATCTCCAAGGGAGAAATCCCTTGGAGACTTTTAAATTTCTATAGTACTGACGCTTTATCAAGCATCTCCGGTGGAGGTAATTGCAGTATTTCATATGGAACTGTTAATGCACAAAAATCAAAAACTATATCGATAAACTTTTATCCACTTATAGTATTTATCCAATCAAAAACATATCAAGAACAACAGTATGGATTTGTATATAATACTTCATTGAATACTTCTATTGATATATACGCATTAAGATTTTCAACTACTACTTATATGCGCCAAAATCTTGGAACTATTAAGTTTACAAATTCATCTGTATATATGGAAGATTATGGTGATGGATTATATTATATTATAATTGGTTACTAAATACCATTTTAATTGAAGGATGGGATTTATTCCCATCCTTCCTATAATATTTGCAATTTCAACTTCTTAGTAATTACATATATTATGGAGTGTATTGCCATGGAAGTATTACAAGAAGTATACTTTGGCAAAGAATCTGTAGAACCTATTCTCAAACAACTTACTGTGGTACGTGACAAGCTCGCTATGAAGCCTGTCACTCCCACTACTAATCTCGATCCTGAGATTATTAAGTTGAACCGTATCGTTGAGAAGATCTTTGGTTTCAATTCTTTTGCCTTCTATATTCAGCCTGATCACCTTCCCAATGCATATGCTATTCCTGTGGATACCTACTTCACAGATGAAGAAAAGATGAAGATTCGAGCTTCTCTTTCTGCAAATTCTACAGGATTTAGATACAATGCTAGCACTATGGGAGCAAATATCAGTCTCATCATTGCGATGAATATTGGTGCTCTTGAGAATCCTATCTTTACTAATGGAGAACTTCTATCAGCTATGCTTCATGAGATTGGTCATGGTTTCTTCGAAGCTGTTATGGATGCAGAAGGAGAGTATACTGTGGCTAAGAAGCTGGTTATCTCTCTGAACTATGCTCTTGGTTGTGCTAGACTGGCAGTCAAGAATGGCAAGCATGTAACTATGGATAAGATAGATCAAGAGCTTGCTCATATCTCAAAGTATGTTGGAACTCTTAAGAAGAGTATCATTAGAGTCACCAGCAAAGCTAAGAAGAAAGCCTTCGGTGAATCTATGGCCATGAACATGACTAAGAACAGAATTGCATACACCAATGAGAAATTTGCTGATACATTCGCTGCCATGTTTGGCTATGCTGAAGAGTGTCACAGCTTTGATGTGAAAGTTATGCAATATGTCTACGATAGCGCTCTTGGAGTCAAGACCTATCCTAAGATTGCAGAGACTATCAAGATGTATAAACTCTACATCAAGGATCTCGTAGCATATGCTTTTGATCTTCAGGATGAACATCCTGCTGAACTTGCTCGTATCAAGACCTCTATTGATTATATCAAGAGAGAACTTGCTAAGGAAGGTCTTGACCCTAGGGTCAAGAACCAACTAATTGATCAGCTCAATAGTCTTAATAGACTCATCAATGACTACAAGAACTTCCCGAAGGATAAGGATAGCATGAGAATCCTTAGACTGTACAACATCAAGCTGTACGAGAAGTTTGGTGGAGATCGCCGTGAGAAAGATACAGATAACTATTCCATGTTCGATGCTATCGATAATCGCTATCGTGAAGTCATGAACTCTGAAACTTAATATAGAGAAATTAATCCCAAGGAGGTTTTTAATATGCCTATCGTAGACGTTACTCATCAGCATATCTATGAAGAGACTTACGTTAATGAAGAGGCTATCATTGAAGCTGATAGCACTACTGATATGGATGTATTTCTGGATACTATCTGTGCTTCTGCTGACTGTTACGATGAGTCTGCTATCCAGGATATTAAGCAGACTGTAATCAATGTAAGTGATCTGTGGAAGCAGTGGAGAAAGTATACCAATTCCTTTGTAAAGCATAAGTGGCTGTATCGCTATGTAGATGAGAAACAGAAAGCCAATCTCCAGAAGCATTACGATACTCTCTGTGCTGAGAAGACCAACTACTCTACTTATAAGAGATCCTTTGGAGCTGTCTGTAAGTTCTTTGGTCTTCCTACCAATACCATTATCCTGGAGAACATGGTTTTCTCTAAGGATAAAGAGGACAAGGAACAGGACATCGTTGCTGTCAAGTACTCTAAGGGCGTAGCTAAGGTTACTATCCCTGAGGGTATTCAGCTTATCCATTCTACCACTGCAGAATTTGATCAGATGATTCCTGCATTCAGATCAAAGACTGTTGGCAAGTATATGTATCCCACTAAGAGATGCTTCTTTACTTGCATCAAGACAATCGATAACAACAAGGCTGGCATGGAAGGTCAGAAGACCCATAAGTATACTCCGAAGACTCCCATCAGAACAGCATATATCGATCCTACCTATTCTGACTTTGCTCAGAATGCAGTCTATGTAGAGACTGATCAGCCTATCCCTGTTGTGGATTATAGATCTTTGAAAGATAAGATCTCTTCCAAACTCAATATCGGTAAGAAGAAGGAGGGCTAAATCATGATTGTAGATATGAACAGCAATGATCAGGTTCTCCAGGAGCTTTTTGTCGATAAAGAGACCAAAGAATTTCTGAAGAGCAAGTGGTCCACTTCAAGTGACAAGTCTCGTCCCAAGGACTTCAAGAGCTCTTCGATCACTGATGAAGAGTATATGAGACTCAAAGAAGTCTTTAAAGTTCTGAGAGAAGAGACTGAAGACTATGCTAAGTATAAGAGAGCTTTCAATTCTCTTTGCAAGGCTTGCCATATTGTTCCTGATGGGACTATCATCACCAAGTATAAGCTGTCTAAGAGCAAAGAAGAAGATAAGAATATCCTTGAAGTCTCTTATGCTTACAATACCAAAGCTATCACTCTGCCTGCTGGTACTAAGCTTTATCATCAGACTGTGGTTAAGGGTATCAAGGAATTGATCCCCAGATGGAAGCTTCGTGGTAAGAATGAGAGTGGCTATCTGTGTGATAAGCCTCGTGTCTATCTTACTATGAGTAAGAGTCTTCCTCGTATCAGCACTGATAATAAGCTGAACACTAGACTGTACAGCTACGAAGTTATCACGACTCCTACCAAGGTATTCGTAGATCCTCTGCTGCCTGATGTGTTCCAGAAGGCAGTATATGTAGAGACTATGAATCCTATTCCTGTCAGGCCTGTTGACAATAAGGGAGTCATTGATAAAGTAGTGGACAAGGTCAGAGTGGATGCTAAAGTGGAGGCAAAGAAATGAATTTCTGTGAAAAGCTGATCAAGGAAAATGCCATCGAGGTAGAAGTGATTAAAGAAGCTGAAGCTCCTAATGATCCTCCTCGTGAAGAGCAGAAGAAAGCTTTATCTGATCTGGAATTCTCTTATGACAAGAAGTACAATGCCTTCTGTCTGAGTGTTTCTGGTTACTCTACTGAGAAGCTGGAAGGTATGCTTCAGAAGAAGACTGAGGAACTGAAAGCTGCTAAAGAGGAGAAGCAGAAGGCTCCTACTCGTTACAGCAGAATGGCTGTTCAGATCAAGATTGACTATCTTGTCAACGTAACCAATCGTTGCAAAGCAATGATCCGTAAGAAGAAGTCCTATCATAAAGCTGAAGAAAAGAAGTAATAAAGTGAGGTAGAGCATTACGCTCTACCTCCTTTTTTCTTGTAAACTGACGCTATAACTAGTGGTAATATTGGTACATATGAGCTAGTAAGAACTAGCACTTACTTTACTCTTTATGATAATTCATCTATTAGAAGGGCAAAGATAGTTATAGCATTTCCATCTACTAAAGTTTCTTTCAGCATGGGAGGATCAAATCTTGGAAGTATTCTTCCATGTAATCCTACTCATGATATTCTTATAGTATCACATGGAAGAGGCAATATAAAAGTACTAACTAATGGATCCATTTATGGAGGATTTACAGAAAATAATACAGAATATAATAGAACATATGCCAATGGAACTTATTATTGGACATACTGACGCTATAACAAGGTCATCATTTAAGACTGCTATAGTTAATAATAGGCAAGATTTATCAAGTTATGGCACAATATATGGAGCTTATATAGTATCTAATCAAAGTGCTACTCATTTATCATACATTCTCACTAAGCAAATTGATCAATTCAATGTATTGATGGTTAACACTAGCGGTAGCGGAACAAGTCCAAGTATTTACAAAACATCTGACACTGTACGAATAGCTATCATATATCAGGATTAACTATCCATCCAATTTCTCCTGCTCAAACTTTATAATAATTAGCCTTTATTATGTTTGAAAAGGAGAGTAGAATAATGGGACTTAATGTGAATTATAGCCTTCTCATCGAAGGCAACAATTCCACTTCATCCATTCCTAAATACACTCGTTACTATACTCCTGGATTCATTGCTGAATCGGAGTTTGAAGCTTGTATTTCTGAATTCAACCAGGAGATCAGAGAGTCCAAACGTTTTCTGACTTCTATATGTGAAGCGGAATATGTAAATGAAGCTTCTGCTGCTGTGGATTTCTCTAATGGAGTCAAGTTCATTGCTGAGAAAGTCAAGAAAGCAGTCATCAAGGTTATGACTCTCATCATTGAGGGAATCAAGAAGGCTATTGATTCCATCGAGAAGTTTGCTTCTGCTGCCCGTACTAAGGTGGATATGAAGCTCCGTCCCAATGAGAGACTGAATATCCTGAGAAAGGTTCTAGCTAATGCTGAAGAGCCTATGACTGTAAGTATCGCAAGCATCGAGCCCACTAGGGATCTGCTTGATAAGTCCTTCCCTGACACTTCTATCCTTGGTAGTGATCTGGTGAAGATGGCTACCGATACCATGAACAACTATTGCACCAATATCATCCAGAAGGATGGTTCTGATGCAAGCCTGTTGAATGATACCGAGGTCAAAGCTTCTGAGACTTTTGTGAACTTCATTGAGTCTGAGAAGAACAAGATGCTGTCTCAGATCTTCGGCAGATATTCATACGATGAGACTGCTATCACCAAGTCAGCTCATGAAGTTGCAGACAAGGCTTTTGGTACTTCTGAGAAGTCCGAGGTTAAGCTGTCTGATAGTCTGTATCTGGCCGCCTGCGACAACCTGGAGAAGAATTCTCTGAATGGTATCGTAAGAGACATGAAGGCTACTATGGATGTGGTTCAGAAGAACTACAAGGCTGTGGTTGCCGAGATGGATACTATTTCTGATTCTGTCAAGTACTTCGACAAGATCGCCGGTAAGAATCAGAAATTCGATATGAAGGAAAGATACCACAAGGCAACTCGGATTGTCACTGAGCGCGTCAATCGTGCTCTGAATGTTATCCAGCAGGTTGTCAATGCTGACTTCGTTTTGATTACCCGTAAGGCTTCTCGTACTTACGAGATCTATGGCGTCATGGGCGATTCTGCTAAGGTTAAGAACAAGTGCGATGTACTTATCATCAAAGAGATTGGTGCTCGTGCTGGTTACAACCTCAATCCCACTCCTGGGATGGTTACTGAGTCTGATGACATTAGTGCTGAAAAGTATCAAGAGCTCTATGATCGTCTCAATGAAGCTACTGTTTCCAGAAGCGAGATCATTGATACTGTGAACAAGGCTCTTGAAACCGATGGTCTTAAGTCCCATATCTCCAAGAACGGTGAATGGGGCAGCAAGAAGTTCATCGAAGGTAAGGACAATTGTCTCTGCCTCGGTTCCTTCAATAAGGATACCTATGAAAAAGCCTACAACTGTGTGAAGAATTGCCTGCCCGATGGTTGCACCTGCTCCAAGGACAGCTACTTCACTCTGTTTGTGAACGCGCCTGAGATGGTAAAGGAGTCCACTGAAGTATTCAATGGTCGTGAAGAGGCCGATGAGTTCTTCCGTATCCAGGAGAACTTCAATATGGCTACTGTACTGGCTGAGGAAGCTTTCCTGGAAGAGTCTTTCACCGAAAAGATGATGACTGCTATTCTGGAAGCTGAAGGCGATCAGCAGCAGAATACTAGTGCTACTGGCAATGCTACTCCCTCTTCCAATACTCCTCAGGCTACAGAAACCACTGTTTCTCAGACTACCAAGGTTACCACTAAGTCTGGTGCCATTATGGAGTTTGTCCAGAAGATCATTGCTTCCTTCGGTCAGGCTATGCAGAGATTCCGTAACCGTCTGGATGAGCTGATCATCAAGAACCCTGTAAACCAGCAGTATTGGCAGAAGAACAAGGAGAGTATCCAGAAGCTTACTCTTGCCGATACTAAGGTTAATGAGTGGTACGATTATAAGATCGACTACTTCTCCAATAGTACCTTCATCAAGTTCGATCAGAATAGCCCCGATCTCAAAGATGATGAGGCATTCCAGAATGCTATCATCAAGAAGATCACTGGTGGTAATGGTAACCTGCCTCAGTTCGGTGAGAAGGATACCTTTGCTCAGAAGATCAATAAGATCTACCAGGGCGAGTTCACCAAGGATGAAAATGGTGAAGGTAAGACTCTGCAGGAAGTCAACTACAATCATGCTAAGGCATTCGCTTTGGTTGATGAGATGATGACCAGAGGCTTCGGTGGAGAGATCCTTGGTAAAGTCGTAAACGACTACAAGGAAATCGATACTGATTACAAGGCTGTCAAGCGGAACTACGATTCTATTGCTGCTCAGATGAAGCCTGCTACCAATGCTGAACAGAAGGCTACTGAGGCTGAAAACAAGAAGCCTGAGCCTCAGAATGCTGCAGCTATGGTTGAGGATGATTTCCTGTTCAATCTGGCTGAGCACTTTGGTCTGGTTCACAATGAAGCTTCCTTCACTGTTGGGCAGAATGATGCTCAGAGCGCCAATGCTAATGGCGCTGGTGACTCTAAGTCTGAGTCCAACAAGGAACTCGACGCTATGATCAAGCGTTGCTTCCAGTTCAACACTATTGCTGTCACTGCCAAGATGACTGCTGCTCTCGGTGCTTACAAGCAGTACATGGGTCTGTTTAAGGCTGTGTATAAGCCTGCTAAGAATGAAGCTCCTAAACAGCAGAATAATCAGAAGCAAGAAGGCAATGCTGCTGAGGCTAAGCCTGCTGAAGAGAAAAAGTAAATCATAAGGGGGAGGAGACTTAAGTCTCCTCCCCATTCTTATTTTAGAAATCGTTGAGCATTTCGCTAGCCATTTCCAACACCTTGGCAATCTCATCAGATTTACCAATAGCACTCTTAGGCTGGCCATATGCTTCACCAGTGGACTCATTGATTCCATACATTTCCATAGGAAGTGTAGGAAGCAGACGATAGCACAGATCATCTACCTTGAGCTGATCGTATTTATCGATACCACCCTGGTAGACTACATAGAATCTGGTATCATCACTGAGTTCATCGATGTCTGCAGGACTGATGGTAGAGCTATCCTTGGACTTTCTCATCTTGAAATTCACAAGGCTGAGCATAGTGTAGACAAACTGGCTACATACCATCTTACACTTATCGCCAGACTTCATCTTTCTCTTAGTAGGTCTACGCATGAAGATGTTAAGGATATTCTTGAATCCATAACTGGTTTCATCCTGATGATCGATGTACCACTTGATAGCAGAAGCAATCTTTTCTTTCTGCTCAGGAGTGATAAATAGAGCATATACCTTAACCTTCATATGAGGATCTTCACTGAGATAACGTTCTTTGGTATCAACAGCAAAGCCAGTCTTATGCCACTTATTAGGAGCATTCTTGATATCAGTAGTGAACGTATACATCTCATCAAGAGAAGAATCAAGACTCAATGCAGAGTGTGCCCACTCTGAATCGGTAAACCATCTGATCCCTTTGCTATGGAGACGATTACCATGGACAAGAACAACAAAGATAGGAACGATCTTATCTTTGAGATACTCTGAAGTCAGTCCATCAGGAACTTCAGAAGTAGCATCCTGAGCTTCCAAGAAAGACTTAGCATCAATCTCCTGGATAGCCTTAGGCTCAAATCTCATATAAGTCTTACGAAGGGCAGATTCAGTGCAAGGAATCTCAGGATTCCATCCATAGTCGATAATCTGTTCTTTGATAGCCTCTCTATCTGCTTCAGTTTTGGAGCATTTGAGAGTATGCTGTAACTCCTGAAGAGTTTTTACATACTTATATGCATTGATACACCCGGATTCATCGAAAATGCCATTAGGATTGGATTTCAATACTCCATTGCTAGGAATGAAGTAAGGAACGACACATTCATCTACAGGATACTCAGCTTCAGCATCTTCAATTTCCTGTTGTCTAGCAAGATAAGTATTGATCGCCTTGTTGAAGAGGCCATCATTATCCAGTCCAAAGATGTTGCTTGCGGTCTGGGAGGACAGAACTCGATACTCCTGAGGAAGAGCATTGTAACGATTCCATTTCTCTTTCAGATCATCGATATCTTTATCAGAATAATCGTCAAATCCATAACCACGGTCGGTAAGAACCATGATAAGAATGGAACTATCACACTCAACTCGTCTTACTTGATCAAGCTTGTCATCGAAATCAAGAATATCTGCCACTCTAGGAATCATAAAGGAAGCTTCATCAACACTCACATCCACTTTTTCAGGATTAGAGTTCTGGAGAAGCTTAGAATATTTTTCCTTATAGCGTGTGAGATTATCAGCTCCATATTTCTCATTAGAAATATCATTGGAGATGACTCTATCTTCAGCAGAAAGCATCAGATAGTTGTGTTCCCACTGCTTGAGCTGATCAAGAGTGAGATCGCCATCAGGAAGCACGAAGTAAGCATCGGTTCCTTTCTGGCTAGAAGCAAGAGCATCAACCTGCTCTTGAAGCTTATCAAGAGTACCACCCTTGAGCCAGGAGTAGATCTTACCCATATCCTTCTCAAGCTTATCTTTGGGATTATCGACCAATTCAAATCGATCATCGTAAAGAAGCTGATCAGGAGCCAGAATTACACTACCCTCGGTAAGAGTTTCGTAGATGTAATTGGACTGAATATCAGAATCAAAGATCTTACCAGTAGTTTCAGCAATCTTACAAAGCTCATTGTAGAGCTGCTTACCAGCTTCACGATTCTTGATTCTGAAAGTGAGATAACTCTCCTTGACAGCAGTGGCTTTCTTAACCATCCAGTAGACAGTCTTTCCACTGGTAGGATCTTTCCACTTCTGTTTGATCTTGAATCCAAGACTTTTATACAAGTTGATAGCAACTGTATTGTCGAGATCAACAGTAAGATCAGTGATACTATAGTTCTTGAGAGCAAACTCCATGATCTTACGACCATATCCTTTGCCACGATACTCTGTGAATACTTCAAGATCATATACAAAAGCACTATTAGTATCGGCAGAGCTGATGCTCACCTCGCCAATGTGCTTCTCATCTTCATTATAGAAGTCGATCTTAACAGCCTTAGACTTATCATCATGAGGATTCTTGATGGTTTTGATCTTAGCTTTAAGATCACCATAAGAAGCCTCACCGGAGAGCATAGCCTCACTTACAACACCTTTAACCTTGAAGCCAAGAGTCTTCTGATTGATCTTACCCTTATCAGTCTTATAGACTTTATAGAACCCCTTCTCAAGAGGATCTACAGAGACCATAGAGTACTGAAGAGGATCTTTGGTGATACCATAAGCAAAGACATTGTTCTTAGGATACTGGACAACGTAATAGTTGCCCTTATCAGACTCGTAGGGCATAGGAGAAGGAGTGGAAACAATAGGAGCACTAGCTCCAGCAGGAGGAAGAGCAGCCCCGATAGTACCAGACATGTCTTCAAGAAGTTCTGCTTCGTTCATACTAGCCCTCCTAGAGAAGTAATCTACAAAAGTATTGATCCACTTCTCATCCCTGATATACCATTTCCAATTCTTTGTCATCATTCTTGCAAAAGATACTACTCTAGCAGCACCTTTAGAATCAGAAGAATCTCTCTTAGCCCCTCTTATTTTGCTTACAATCATACTAGTACCCTTGATATAGAAAGCATAATCCTTAAAGTCAGAAGGCTTAAACCATTTATTGTTGAAAAGCCAAACACCTTCAAGAACAAACTTCTTATCTTTATGGGACTTAGCATACTGCATTGCATAATTGACGAATCCAGGATACAATTTATCCTCATATTCAGACTCAGGAGGCATATTCTTCTCAAACCATTCTTTGCCTACATAAAACTTCTTACCAGGACCATTGAAATATGAGTAAATTAGATCTCCGTATTCTTTGAGGTTCTCCATAGAGAAATGATCTGCAATGAGCTGGAGATCATCAAGTTCGTAATGCTCTACACCTTTCTTCTGCATCTCTCTACCCATAGTAGATTTGCCAGATCCAGAATGGCCAGTGATAAAACAGAGATTGATTTCTCCAGAGTCAAACTTATCCTTGTTGTAGTAGATATCTTCTCTATTGAGGATAACATTCTCATTCAATGATGCAGCTTCATTCACTCTAATGATGTAATCATTATAGGTGGGATGGATAAGCTGATATTTCAGCAAAGCCATAACAGTCATCAACTGTCCAAAGTCATTATCGGTGACTCTGACATAGTTGAACATCTTGAGATCAGCAACAGCCTTCTCTTTGGCTTTGATCTTCTCTTCCTCTTCTCCCTGTCTCTTAGGATGCATATTACGATTACGTCCACCATCCTTAATCTCAACAATGAGATTATAAGGAACGTAGAAGAAGTCAGAGATGTAAATGTGATCCTGACCTTCAAACTTATACTTGATAGAAGGACCAGGAGCAAGAATGTCTTCAGACTTGGCGTGCATTACGGTGTCCATAAATTCAAGGAACTTCTTCTCATAGGTTCCCATATATTTTACGATTCCACCGTCAGCAAAGGTATACTTACCTGACATCTTACGCCCTTCAAGAGCTTTACGCTGTACATAGTCAGCATATTCAGGATCAGTCTGAAGACGTTCGGTGCCATAGATTCTCTTAGTACGTTCGGCAACAATCTTCTTGTAAGCTTCATGGCAAGCGGGATTATTACAAAGACGCTCATATCTGGCCTTGTCTTCATTCCAATCTGTAACACCCTTGCAAATAATGCAATGGCCTTCAGTCTTATGATTGATAGCATTGAATGCTACACGAAGAGCAGTATACCCTTCAGGAATGAGATCTTCATGTTCATCCTGGATATGAATATGGAGCTTAGATCGTTCGATTCGAGCTTCACAATACGGACACTTGTATTTCTTTTTGGCCGTCTTTTTAGCATCGATAATCGAAGCAGATCCGCTCTCTGCTAAGAATACGTTTTCCATATTATCCTCCTTCTATATAAGGACTATTAATCTGATGTTTTCCTAGTCCCAATTCATAGGATTCTCACTTAACATTAATAAGCACTGATTTTAAAACTTGATTACTGGCACAAATATATAATCCTAGGAAGGAGTAGTATTATGAAGGAATATTTGCTCAGTACAAACGAGTATAGAGAGCCTAAGGTAGTCGATGGTTCTGAAGCTTATGGAATCCTTCTTACTAGGTTACTTCTTTTGGAGCCTGGAACCAATCCTCTCCACCCTGGAATGGGTGTTGGATTAGGGCCTAAGTATAGATTCATTTCTGAAAATGATATGCCTATGCTTCAGACACTTATCCAGGAGCAAGTGAATACCTATTTGCCTTCTGAATTTTTGACTACAACCAAGGCTTATCTTGAGTTGAAGCCCAATTCTAAGTATCTGCAGATTACTATCATTGCAGATGACACTAAGTATGTCTTTGATACTGAAGACAGTAGCACTCCTATAGAGCTGTCTGATTTGGTGTCATGATTATATTACATTGAAAAGGAGAATTAATCAGCATGGAAAACGTACAAGATCTGAAGCAGACCACTGAGCGCATTGTACGGAATACGCCTAATCAGCAGCCCATCTCACTCTCTGCCCTCGGCACTAATCAGAATAATGCCCAGGCACCTGTGAGCATCAATACCACTAATGGCCTTTCTGGTGTTCAGAGTGGTACTGATGAGCGCGAGCATCAGGTTGTCCGTATTAACCCCAATCCTATTCATCGGAAGGTTGCTCGTCGTACTATCGAGGATCCTTCTCAGCTGAATACTGTAAATCCTAATGAGGTTATTCCTCAGCAGCAGGCTAAGCCTGTATCTGTAACTCCTCGTGATAAGGCTATGAATCTGCTTGCTGATGCTGTAAACCGTAAGCAGCAGGAATACCGTGATTTCATTGCTCAGGCCACTGCAGAAGATGCAATGAATCGTGAGCGCGTCGAAGATGGTATGGAGGAAGTCGGTGGCGAGATGAACTACATGCCCGAGGCTCTCCAGACTCCTATTCCTGAAGAGCAGAAGGTCCAGGCTCCTCAGTCCTCTGAAGAGGAAGAGTTCTTTGCTGAAGATGAGCCGGCTATGGTAGACGATGATTCTGGCTTCGAAATGGAAGCTCCCACCAATGTTCGTATCGCTACACAAGCTCCCACTTTCGATACGGAAGCTCCTAATGTCGATCCCTATGCCGAAGATCGTTATGATCCTACTACTTCCACTTACCAGCAGGAGGAACCTGAGATCGAAGAGGAGGAAGAGATCACTTATGCTGATTCTTCCTCTCAGCCTAATTGGACAGACGAGCCCTTTATGACTCAGCCCAATGATCCTATGCCTGTTGAGGAAGAGCCCGTGGTTGAACCTGAGCCTGAGCAGGATGTTGAGTACACTCCTGAGTCAAAGAACATCGTTGCTTCTGCCATTGGCGAAGTATCCTCTGCTGACTTTGATGTCGATGAGGCTGACTTCGAGGATGTTACTCAGGATACTGAGGAACAGCTGACTGATGAGCAGATTGAGGCTCTTGAGCAGGCTGCTGAACGTAACCTGCGTTCTGACATCCTGAAGAAGATTATCAATACTGGTAAGCGTGTAAACACTACCCAGTTCACTGTCTCCAATAAGGTTGTCACTCTGAAAGAGGCTATGCGTAATGTCAAGCCTGAGGTTGCTCGTACCGCTTCTTGGCCTATGATGTTCGCTGGTCGTCCTTTTATAGCGTCTTCTCTGAAGGGCCCCGAGATCGCTATGATGGCCGAGATGGAAGAGTCCAATAATACTGGCTTTGCTATCACTCGTGAGCAGGCTCGTATTATCTATGAGCACGATGCAAGTCCATATCGTCCTTCCACTCTGGAGTCTTGGTGCAAGACCATTCCTCTGGCTGATCTGGACAATCTGTTTGCAGCTCTCTACCTTGCTTCTATGAAGAATGCAAACTATCTGCCTATGGTATGCCAGAAGAACTCCTGCCGTCATGCTTATCTGTCTGATGACATTCCTATCGAGTCCATGATCAAGATCGATAAGGATGAGACAAAGAAGCGGTTCGATGAGATCCGTAATATGGAACTGACTGCTGACAGTACTTGCAGCTACGAGTCTGTAATCACTGTCATCAATGATAACTTCGCTATCGGCATTAAGATGCCTTCTGTGTTCAATGCTCTGTATGAGTATAACACCCTGAATAGCGAGTTCATCACCAAGTACGCTTCCATCATTGCTGTTCTGCAGTATGTAGACTATGTCTACTACATCGATCCTGAGACTCAGCAGTTCCAGCCCATCGGTTGGAAGACCTACCATGGCGACTACACTAAGACCTACAAGAGCAAGATCGCTACCTATGCAAAGATCTTCAAGGAGTTCTCTCCCACTGACTTCACTCTGATGACTTCTATCATCGACTCTATGGTGGTACGCGAAGCAGAGTCCAAGGTGGTTATCCTGGAAGTTCCTGAGGCTAAGTGCCCCAAGTGTGGTGCCGATATTCCTGCTCATGTGATGAGTGCTCGTCAGATGCTTTTTACGCAACAGCGATTGGTAACACTCGCGACTATGCCTATCGAAAAATAACACTTTCTCGATATTTCAAGGGAGCAGCATCAATGTTTGAATTGGATAAGCTTCCCATCTATGAAGTACACACGATGTACTACGAGTATTTCAGAGAGCGGGAAGCTGAATCCAAATTATCCAAAGAAGAACAAGCTGCAAACGCAATGGGTAGAATAATAGAAGACAATACTTAAAAACAAAGGAGAGTATTTCCTGATGAATAGATTGGAATTCATCGGACAAACTCATCAAGGAACATTGGTATCTGTAGATGACATCGTAAGGTTCTTTGACCATATGATGGCAGCTTACGAGATCGTAGGAGATGTTGAAGGAGCTACTGTACATGGTGGTGCTACAGATAACCTTCACTCTTCTTTGAGCCTAAAAGTAGAGTCTCCTAACCTTTCGAGATTGTTAGATGTAGTCGCTTACATCAATAATACGATCCATAACAGGAAAGAGATCTATGGTAAATCTTTCAAAGTTGAGGCTTCGATTGATGGACCCAGTGTTGTTCTGTTTGTCCGTGAAAACGGTACCTGCTAAATTACCAATCGCTTAGATATTATAACTATGAAACATATAAAGTCCAGAGGGTCTTAAATGACTCTCTGGACTTTTAGTGATTCACAAATCCGAAAACTTAGTATTACAAGAGGTATTTATTGAAAGGAGAATTGACCTATGTACAACTTCAATACGGACGTGGGGCGTATATTCTGCCAATACGACAAAGAGACAGATGACTTCGACAAACTGCGTCTAATCAAAGTGGACACAAGCAACGGCCACAATGGTGAGAAGATCTACATTATGGCTGAACTGGATGATGCCTGTCATATCAAGCACCTGGAAGATGGTAGCATCGATATCAAGACGCTTACTCAGGAGCAGTTCATTCTGCTCAAGCATGATTATACAGCTCTGTCTTCTGAGGGTATCATGTCTATCACTAATATTGTGGCTGCTGAGAATGAGTCCCATGATATCCGTGACGTTCTGGCTATCTTCTTCCCAAATAATCGTATGACAAAGGTTCCCGATGCTGCTCAGCCTTATATCGTTGCTCGTCAGGGAGCCAACAATATCTTCAGCATGAATTGCTTTGGAGATGTTGGTCTGTCTCTGTCCCTGGATTCTATCCCTGAGGGTTATACTCTCACTGATCTGATGGAGAATATCCGGGTCATTGGCTCTTATCTCACTCATGTGTATAAGACCGATAACTCCACTGAGCTGGATATTATCCTGAGCAACGATACCACCACTGAGATTCTGCATGACTTGTTCGATCATCAGTACAACTTCTACAAGAACACTCGTCGTAACTTTAATGAAGAAGTAACCGATGACTCTGTTCTCAACGGTTATTGTAGAACCATCAAGAAGTTCCTGGAGTCTACCGACTTTATGGGAGACCTGTTCAACAAGATGAACATCATCCGTGTTGACTTCCCGATGGCTTACTCCACTGAGCTGGATATTGACCAGAGACTGATGTGCTCTATGTTGCTCGGTGGTGCAAAGATCGCCAAAGCTGTTCCTCTGATGTTTGACTACTCCATCAATATGACTGCTGTCAAGATGAAGTACTTCCTGGCAGAAGATTCCAATGACATTCTCTGGATCGTTCCTTATACTGAGTCTCCTGCTGAGGTTGATCCCAAGGTTCTGTACGATTTGACTGAGGAGCGAACAACTACAATACAGAATAGACTTGCAAAAGTCATTCGTGCTTATGACCAATCTGCAGCAAAGGAAACTTTGAGTAAGATTTAATTGTGGTAAGAATTACCATAGTAAAAATCTAAATAAGCAGATATTATAACTGTGATAAGAGATAACGGCTAGCTATCTTTTATTATACAAGAGACCGAAGTACAAGGTCGAAAATTTTAAGGAGGATTTTTCCATGGAAAACAACAACACCAACCCCGCAACTGAGACCAAGGAAGTTCTGAAGATCACCCTGAAGAAGCCTGCCAGCTTCGATGCCGTCGGTGATATCAAGATCACCACCACCACTGAGCTGTCCAAGATCATCAATGACATCTTTGCCCAGGTCTTTGCTGACTACTATGGCTGCAGCCTGAAGGTCCAGTTCCAGCCCGAGCGTCAGGCATACATTGTTGTGCCCAAGCTGTTCTTCAAGGTCCTGAAGACCTATGATGACGACAAGATCTACGCCTTCCGTACTCTGGGTGCGAACAAGGCCAATGATGACATGATCGGTCGTGTCCAGCGTGTGTCTCAGAGCGCCGCTTCCGGCTCCAAGGCTCTGATCACCGACGACGGCAAGTCCGTCCTGGAGGACTTCCTGATCACTCCGGCTGTCAAGGCGAACAACTTCGACTGGAACAGCGCTTTCAGCACCATCGCTACCGAGACCGATACCTTCGTGCAGGTCTACAAGCTGGACATCAACAAGCTGATCTCCACCATCTTCGGCGATCATGATGAGACTGGCTCCAAGCAGTATTATCAGATCACCCCGACCGGCGTTGTTGGTACCGCCAACCAGTACAAGAACCCCGACAACTGGTCTCTGTTCATCCTGCGCCTGAACCATGTCAACGAGGCCTATGCTGCTGAGCTGCTGGGCTTCAACATCCCTGCTCAGTCCTCCATGCCCACTGTGATCACTGAGACCACCCGCAAGTAAGTTCCAACCGACGAGTCTGGGGAGGTTTTCCTCCCCAGGCTTAATTATTTTTTCCGATAGCAATAACTCCGCAATAATGTAGAGCTATTTATAGCTATCTGATTGGAGGACAATAAAATGGCTTTTAGTAAGAATGGAGAATTCAAATATTCCTTCCGTGGTGTGAACCGTGTAGTAGAGGAGAAGGGTAACCAGTTCATTCGCTTTGCACAGATCGCCTGGGCTGGTGAAGATGAAGAGGTTGATCCTGGCAAGATCAAATATGATCTCCGTCGCTACTTTACGGATGCGGATGGAGTTGAAAAGATGGGTAAGGGCGTCACCTTCCTGTCTGATAATGGTCCCACTGAATTGACCCATATCCTGGTAGAAGAAGGATTCGGAAAAACTTCTAAGATCCTGGAGGTCATCAAGAATCGTGATGACTTTGCCGATGCTGTGCACGAGGCATACGGTGATAAGATCTCCGAATCTGATGACGGCACCTTTGATCTTCGGGATATTCTCGACTGACAACTTTCATGTGGAGTGGGGAGAGTGATCTCCACTCCACATTTCAAATATGCGATACAATGGAGTGATCACTTTGCCTAATTTGAATCCTGAGAAGTATTTAACCAAAGATATTCTAAGCAAAATTTCTCTTGCAGTCAAGGGCAAAGAGAAAGATCTCGATAAACAAGCATATTTGCTTAAAGATGGAACCTTGATAATGATTGAGAGGCCTATCGCTGGAATGACTGGTGATGGATGTACTCTCTATAATCCTAAAGATATCTGTATCAGCGACAAATGCAAGGTTACCATCGTATATACGATAGAAGAACAAGAGAAAACTGTATCATTTATAGCAGAGAGCTTTGCTGATCTTGCAACTAAGTGGGATAAGTTCAAATCAGTAAAAGGCTTTCCTCCAGAGTTGATTGGTACTATTGATGACATCTCTCTTACAGATGATCAGAAAACGTATATCATCAAACTCGAAGACGTTACAAACGAATTGCTCAATTTGCTTATGGAGACTGATATTGAACTTGGGCCAGATGATATATCAAATCTGAAACTTACTGAGAGATATAATCTCATAAATTTTGCTTTGACTAATTTATCGAGGAATCTGGTTCAATACGGTATCGCTGAGAGAATCCATCTTCCCTACATCAGAAGGAATGAATATGGAGAGTCAGTAGAACTTCGTGAGCATATTGACAGATCTACTTATGAAAGGTAGGAACGTACAATGAGCACCAATAATAAAGATTATAACATTGGAGCAAAGATTGCTAAGCAGATTTCTAATATTCAAGATAACATGACGATGAATGACAATATCCATCTCAATAAGCCCAAAGCAAATGCTGATAAGCCCTGCTGTCCGTATTGCAGAAGCGAGAACATCGATATTATGAGTGATATCACTGCAGGAAAAGGTGGCCATATCGCTTACTATTGCAATAACTGCAATGGGTACTTTATCACTCCTCAGTTTAATACTATCAATCAACATCAAATCAAGACCTATGCTACCGAGGAAGATCGTGATAAGGGCCACGCTCCAGAGGCTCCGAAAGAAGATCTCGATCGAATCGGAAGTACCGTCTGTGAGCTGATGGCTGAAAAGGGTTTTACCAGAATCAATCAGGCTCTTGACTTCCTGGCCAAGCATTATCAGGAAACAAAGGATATCATTCCTCAAAAGAAGAAGCAGAGAACGTCTCCTGGCAAGATGACGATTGATGATGTCGATAAGTATATCAAGATCAGTGAAAGCACAAAGAGCCAAAAATTGTTCACCACCTATGCCGCGATCACCATCACATATGTGAGAGCATTCACAGATACCATGGATTCCATCGATACTGTTTCTTTCAACTGCTCTGACATTGATGATCTCAAGAAGCAATGGGATAAGTTTAGATCATCTAAGAATCTCCAAGAGGATTGTATCGCATCTTTCTACACTGATGTATCTATGTGGGACAAAGCATATGTAGATGATCTGAACAAAGCTTTGACTAGTTTCATTAGCGCTATTTATGTAGATGATGACGATAGAAATATCTTATCGGAAGAAGATCGTAAAGAGATTCTGAAGATAGTACTCGACCACATCAATTTCAAGGCAGATGGCAAGATCATCTATCCGCATGTTGAAACCACAAAAGATCCAGATACCGGACGAATGGTCCAGAATGTCAAGAGGTACTGGAGAGAATAACAAACACTGGAGGTATGCTCTATGGAAGAACGCCTCTGTATCGAGCAACTTATCGCTGGGTCTTTTGTTAAGTACAATAGACTCAGCGAACTCATTTTCAAATCATTTCAAGGTTCCAGTTGTACAGAGATCAATCTCTTCATTGATCTGAACTCTGTGCTGAAACCTATGTACTCTATTGACAAATGGACTTACAAGTCCCAAGGGCAATACGAGATCGCTGCTACAGTGATTAATATGTGTGGTCATTACAGAGCATTCTTCAGAGGACTTGGTGTGAACACAAATATCTATATCATCTATGGTCTTAACTGTCCTAATATCAACAACACCTATGTTTCAGGATACAACTCTAAGTTTATCAACTCCTATATCAAGAAGCCAGACACTACTGTAATGATTGAAGAGAATCTCAAGATCTTGAATATCATGTGTCAGTATATTCCTCACGTGTACTTCTTCGATATTGGAGATTGTGAAGTATCTTCAATGATCGACTATCTGATCAATACAACCAACTCCAGAGTCAGAGGACTGGAGAATGTTGCAGTGACCAAGGATATCTTAGCACTTCAGTTGATTCCTGAGCATGATGTGAGAGTACTCCGTCCTATCAAGACCAAGAATGGCGATGAGTCATTCATCACATGGAATGCCAATCTCTGGCCCTCATTCATTAACCTCTATCGAAAGGATAAAGATCCTCAGATTAGGATTAGCAATACATTCTTCCAGAATGTGCTTGCGATGACTAAAGTGCCTGAGAGAAGTATGTATGCAGTATTTCCTATCTCCAAAGCTATCAAAGCAATTGATGCTGGAGTAAGAACTGGATTTCTTGATGAAACAAAGTTCTACAATCAGGCTACCCTCAATACAGCTTTGACTGCTATGGATATTCAATGTAATACTGCTGATCTTGAGATGAGATTCAGAGCAATCAATACTCATTTCCAGAGCACTTATGTGCTTCCTCTGGAGAAGCCTGAGTTTAAGAGACTGAGATTGGTTGATTTGGACGATCCTGTAAGCCTAAAGGAGATTGTATCCAAGTTCTTTGTGAATACTCCCATAGACTTGGATAGACTGTGAGGGAAGAATGAAAAGAAACAAGATCAAGAATATCATTCTTGCATTGTTTGGAATGGCATTCATCATCTTTTCCATTGGATGCATTGTGGTCGGATGTATGGTATTCTTCCATGCTATTACCAATCCTGAGCTTACGCTCACACAGAACTTTCTGTGGATCTTTGAATCCAAGTTCAGATCTGTGGTTGTGATTGGGTCGATCATAACGTATTTTGGATTGGCTGCCATTGGAAGCACGAAGTAACAACAATGGGAGAGAGGTCTATCCTCTCTCCCACTCTTTATTTTTTTAAAAGTTACTTTTTTCAATTGGATAATATAATAGTGATAAACAGTAAACCACATAATCTACTTTTTGGAGGTATAAAATGAGAAGCGTAGAAAAGATGAAGAAGGAAATTATTGAATTTGAAAAATTCATCGAATCCAGAAGAACCAGCATCCGTTGCCAGCAGGAATTCATGAAGCTATATCCCAACATTCCAACTGAAGGTATTTACAAGACCATTGCTGGATACGAGGATGAGATTCGGAGATCTGAATCCCACATTGAAAAGCTCAAGGCCTGTATCGACAAGGTTGAAAAGAAGAATGAGAATGAAAAGGGAGACTGATGTCTCCCTTTCATCCATCTTTATTTTTTTTGTAATTTTAGCTCTCCTACTCCTATATAATCTATCTTATTTTGGAGGTTTTGTTTATGTATACTTGCGCTTATTTAGGAGAACATAGCATTTGCCAGGCTACTGGCCAGCAGTGTATCGGAACAGCATGTGATTGCTGGGGTGATGAGAACTGTGGATCTGAGATGATCAAGGATGAAGATAAAGAAGAGGACTCTAGCAAGTAAGACCCTCGAACTTTAATATAATGATCCTAGAGAAAGGAGTTTCACTATGCCTGGTGATATTTCAAGTAAACACCCTATTGGTGAAAAGGAGATCGTCGACATCGTAAACATTGACAGATTTAGACCGTCACTGAAGTGTGACTTGTTTATCCCGTCATATGTACACTCCCTATCGATCGCTACTGAGTTTATCTATAATTACGTCTTCAGTAGATTTCCTCAAGATTATTTCAAGACAATTCATGTAGCTGGTAAGCATCCCTTTGAAGATTTCCGTCGCCTTGAGAAGGGTAATCTTGCTGTACGTGAAAATCCTGCTGCTTCGCTAGCCTACAGCATCCAGTACGATTTCAATGATAATAATCTTGACTACAATCTCCTGTCTGTCAACAAGTACCTCAAGAAATCTCAATGGCAGAGAAGTTTCTTCAAATGCCCGAGTAGAGGTCTCTATGTTGGCATGGATCTTGAAGCTATGATGATCAATTATAACTTCAGGTTTAGGGTGTATTCTAGAGCTCAGCAGTTGGATCTGTTCAATAGGCTAAGGAAAGTGTTCCGTTTAGGATGTACTGAAACTATAGATATAGATTGTGACTTCCATCTGGATAAGTCTATGACGCTGGCTATAGCGAAAGAAGCTGGATTCAACATTGATACATCCACCGGAGAAGTACTAGATCCATGGAATTTCACTAGATTCCTGAACGCACACTCCCAAATGCCAATCCTGTACAAACTACGGCTCATCAACCAGAAGTACGAGTACTTCTTGAGGATGAGAAATCTCCCTGTTCATCTTGACTTTCAGAATCCTCTTGATGTGGACGATGGTTCACAGAACGGTATGACGACCACAGATTTCACAGTAGAGTTCCAGATCGCTATGAGATTCCCAGCTCCTAGAACGTTTGCACTCTACAATGAAGGAAAGTGGCATCATGGTATTAGCGTAGAATCTAATGAAGGAATTAAGGTATACTCTATGAAGGTACTTGACATTCCTGAAGAGAACTTGAAGCATTGGCCTATGTATGGACACAGTGACTACATGGCTGAAGAAGACGAAACTGTTGTAGAGTCAATCGATATCAGGGAGCTCTTTAAAGCGCCTGTCGACATTAAGGTTGATACTTCTTTGGATGATATCATTCAGGATGCTATTGACCAGTTCATTAATCCAGATACATTCATTGAGATTGCTGTCTATACTAACGATCTTGCTATCAATGGTACAGGACGCATCCCTGTAATGATGGATTGGGAACATCGAAAGATCAAACTTCCTCATGGAATAACTGATCGCTATTTCTACTTAGCTATCTATATTGATAGAGAGTATGTGAATAGTAAAGTGGTTGAGAAGACTGATGCTCTACATAATCGCATTATGCAGAGTAAACGGGAAAGTGATATGCCTGTTGAGATGTCTACTCAAGAAGCTTATGATCAGACCCATCTGATTGAAACTGATAAGTTTCAGCGTACCAATTTTCCCAAACAAAAAGGTAGAAAAGCTAAATTTATCGTTAATTAATTAGCACCTGAAGCAAATACTGTTGGGAGAAAGGTATTTGCAATATCCTATTAGGAAAAGGAGCTAAGAGAGTTATGACTATTTCTGAATTACTGGCAGAATATGGTGCAGCGGGAGGAATTTGCCTTGTGGTTATCCTCTCGCTGGTTGAGATTTCCCCCATCAAGATTAACCCTTGGAGCAAGCTCTTTAGATCTCTTGGGAAGGCTCTCAACAAAGATATGTTGGATGAGATCAATGGTCTCAAGACTGAGTTAGCCGATCTTAAAAAGGAAATCAAGAAGGTCGATGATCGGGTTGATAAGATGGATTCACGAATCGACGAGAATAATGCTATTCAGTGTCGTTCAAGAATCTTGCGATTCGGAGATGAAGTGAGTCACGGACAGAATCATTCCCGTGACCACTTCAAACAGATCTTCTGCGATATCACAACATATAACTCCTACTGCCATAATCATCCAGAATTCCAAAACGATATGACAAAGATAACGTCTAAGCGTATCGAAGATGATTACATGGAACGAGATAAAAGGGACACCTTCCTGTAATGGTCCTCCCTACTCTCCCAGAAAGAAAATATCATAATAGAGGTGAGAACCAATGATCACCTTAGAAGATCCTAAAGCTTTTGCTGAATTCCTAGAAGAGGCTTACAAGTCTAAGTATGCTAAGTACCTCGAAGAGGACGATGACGACGAGGAATACGAAGACGATGAAGATGAAGAGGATGACGATGATAAGAAGCCTTCCAAATCATCTAAAGACTCTTCTTCTGATAAGAAGGAAGCTGAAAAGAAAGAAGTTCCTACAGCTCCTACTTACTTGAGTACATCTGAACTTTTGAAGATTCGAAACATCGCTGTCATTGTTCTGGCAAAGTATCCTAAGCTGAAAAAGTGTTGTGATTATGTAGACCTCAGAGACAAAGATCACATCAATGATGACGGCGAGAGAGAATCTGAACTTGGCAAATACTACCACAGTGGAGATCCTAAATCATTCATTAAACTTATGGATGGAGATGTCTTTAGCGGATATCCTGATTTCAGAAGTGGAGGCAATGAAGCTTACGAAAAGGATTCCAAGGCATTCACCAAAGAGATGAATGAGATGCTGGAAGACAAAGGTATCAAAGCCAAGTGGGGTACTGGCCCTGAAAAAGATGATGAAGCCATCAGCTTTGGAGTCAGAAGTACTAAGACCAAAATCAAGAAATGAATATTGGAGTAGGGAGAAATCCCTACTCCTTTTTATATTTTTAACGGGTCTGGTTAATTTTTATCCCCGTTTCAATACCTAAATAAAGAACTTGTTAAATTTTCTTTCTATTAGATATTATAACTATGAAGGAGGATTGTACCAAATGTCTTCAAAGTTTAACGGTGTTTTGAAGTACTAATCTAGAATAAGAAAGTTGGTGAGACAAATGAAAAAGTGTGATCTTTTCAATCCTGAATCCATTTGCATCTTTACAGATTCATCTTTCAAGAAAGATAAAAGTATGCCTGGTAATACCGCTATTGGCTCTACAGCTCCTGCATACTGTGTTTACAATGGAGACTACTGCATTGAGCAAGGCTTCCACATCCTCCATAATTCGACCTCTCAGCAAGGCGAACTTTACGCTATGCTCCTAGGAGTAATGGCCGCGTACAAGTACAGAGCCTATCCTCATATCAGGCTTTTCTCTGATAATCAGAATGCTGTATTCTCTGTAAGAGAGTGGATCTTCAAATGGGCAATGGAAACTGCGAATGGAAGATCTACACTTGGCCCTGGTGGAAGGATTAATAACCAAGACTATATCATGGACATCATTTACACTATTATCTCCAATAATATCTTCTTGGAGTTGTATCATGTGAAAGGACATGTTGACATCAAGAGCTGGGAAAGCGTTAAGCATTCTAAAGAGCTCTTTGAGAGATCCAATCCTTTTGTAGGTAAAGTAGATGATGCTCTGATTTACCAATTAGCAATGGGTAACAATGCTGTTGATGAATACTCTACTGTGATGCTCAGATCTCATATTAATGATGAGAAGTACAAAATAGATGGTATGACTCAGGCTGTTACCATTGGATACACTCCATTCGATATGCACAACTATATCACTCTCGTGAATAAGGATGGAGAACACAGAAGCTTCTAAGGAGAAGGGATAAATAATGGCTGGACAAGAGTTCTGTCTAAGGACCAGCAGATATAAAATCTTCCACAGAGTAGATATACCAACTAGGATGTCTGACTATGATTATGATAATGATGGTAACAGATACATCACATCATATCTACACACATTGGAATTCAAAGACGTACTGACAGAAGCTCCTCTATTCAAGTTCAGTTTTCCATCTGATGCTTGTGCAGAGATGATTCTGATTCTGTATAAGCTGATAACCAATAGTGTGCGTCCACATGAGCTGACATCTGTAATGATTCCAAGTGGATCTAATACAGAGACTATCTATCTGAATGTAGTGTTCACTTACGGGATCTATGGTGATCAACATACTCTCACTATGAGAGTCATGAACTCTTGCTCAACCTTCATAGATAGTCCCAGATTCATATTCTCTGGTGATATAGAGATATCTTCTCTTATTAATCTCTTGGAAGTAGAGCGAGTAGTTGATATGTACGTTTCACCATCTACAGATAGATGGTAAGGAGGATTAATAAATGACTTTCATCGAATGCTTAGCAATTCCTGCAATAATCATCACGATATTCTTATTGATCTACATCACTGCAACTCTCAAGAATATTGAGATGCATACAACCTACAAGAACATGATTCTCGATGAAATCAAAGAAGATATTCATAAGATATACTTTGCTGAGAGAATCAAGCTCAAGAAAGACTACAATGCAGACTTTGAGGATCTCTATGGCAAGTATAAGAAGTCTTATGATCAGAAAGAGTTTGACATCATCTTAGGTAATACTGCCAAGAATAATCCCAATTTTGATTACTAAGGAGAGATCATATATGCTATATGCGATTATCATTCTTCTTGTGGTTCTTTGTGTCATTGGAATACTGGTTTTCATGGCTCTTGGCAATATCTGCAATACCCTTGATAATATCTATAACAATGACAAGGGTATCTTCAACAACAATCTCAAGCAAACTCTAATCTTGATTAAGATTGCTGAAAAAGAAGGATTTGATGTATTGAAAATCTTTGATGATCATAGAGAGCAAGAAATCCAAAGGCGCCGTGATATCAGAGATGAGATCGAGCAATACTTCCAATAAACTTTGACATTGCCAACTACAAGAAGTTAATCCCAAAATTTGAAAGGAGAACGTACGTCATGGCAACAAAAATTAAATCTATCCCTCTCTATGGAGATAATATGAAATCTCCTGTTCCTGTTTCCCCCTTTGACGAGAATGGCAATATGCTCGAGCCTGCTGTAATTTTCAACGCTAATCGCATTGGCTATGCTGATGGCGAGAAGGTTGATAACGGTGAGATATATGAGACTCTTCTCGATATTAACACCGACTGTCTCGCTACCGCTGCTGTCGATCTGAAGTATGGAGTCGATCCCAAGTTCGCTGCAAATACCTTTGCGATGATCTCCCGCACCAATGCTGACATCATCATCAATTCCTTCTGCAACGCTCTGACAAGCCACTACTGTGTGTTTGCTGCTCGGGTAAATATCTTGCTCGAAAATCTGCTCGGTGATCGTCTTATTTCCATCACCAGAAAGATGGATACCGAGTATGCTTGGTATAACCATGATCGGTATCTCAACACCGCTATCGATCGGCTGATGAATCTGCCTCTCGAGGAGAGAAACAAGATTATCCAGTCTCGTGCACTGGTAGACTTTTGCATTGGATTCGTTAACACGATCGGTGAGCGAATCTATACTGAAGCAATGCACGTCGTAAGCCAGGCTCTCGCATATTATGTGAGCGATTATCCTGCAAAGGAAAGAACTGTTATCCCCACTGTGAACAAATCCTTCTCCATTATGATGGGTGATATGACCTATGAGATCGCTGCGTTCGTCTACAATATGGAGACGTATCACAGCCTCATCTTTAGCAACAAGGAGCTTGCTGCTATCAAGTATTCAGACTCTCCTGAGAAGAATCCCTATGATGAGAACTTTAAGGGCCATCGTAATAAGTTAAATGAAGCGTACGACAAGGACGACCCATTCTTCGACTACTAAAATCTCTTGTGGTTAGATATTATAAATATGAAGAACCATAAGGGAGGTTTATAATTCTAACCACAAACCGTTTCGTATCACTAAAAGGAGGATGACTATGATGTACGATTATCAGAACATCGGATATCAAATGCCATCTGCTCCGAATCCGATGATGCCGACAGCTATTGGAGGATACCCTGCAGGGTATCCTCCTGTTGCCCTGCCTCAGATGGGATTTGGTATGCAGATGAATCCGATGGGAATGACAACCGGATATGGGACCAACATTATACCACCAGCATCTCAAATGCAGCCTCCTATGACGGCTGCACAGTTCGCTCAGGACACTAAGAAAGCTCCTGATCTGTCTATGCCTGTTCCTGGAGTTACAACTCCTCTGGAACTTGAGTTTTCAGATGGAACCAAAGCAGTGGTTCCTCCTACTCAGCAGTCTCAGATGGCTATGGGATATACTCAAGGTGGAGCTAGAGTATCCCAGGGAGGATTCAATCCGCTTAATGGAGTTACTACTCCTGCTATTGGAAATCAGGGATTCAATCCCTATTATGCCAATATGCCTAACCCTGCACCCATGATGCCTAATCAGCAGCCTCAGATGATCAATCCTGCTATGGTTCAGAATATGATCAACCAGATTAAGAGTGGACCTTCTCCTCAGGTTCCTCAGCAGCAGTTGATTGGGAATCCTGGGTATATGGCTCCTGGTCAAGCACCTATGAGAATGCCTAATCCCTCTAACTTCGGAATGGGATTTGCTCCGTATTCTCCTCCTGGAGTTGACCCTTATGCATTCAAACAGCCCTGGCAACAGACTCCTGGGTTTGTTCAGAATCCTATGGGCCAGCAGATGGGACTTGGCATGTTCCCGTTCAATCAGGGACAGAACCAGTTCAACTATACTCTCCAGGAACTGCTGTACGAGGAGCAGCCTTCTGCTATCGATGCCAGAGCAATGCTGGCTGAAGTAATTCTCACAGATGAAGAGAGGGAAAAGATCGGACAGATGAAAAGTGAGATCATTGGCTATGATTATTACTCTCGTCCTATCTATTCCAACTCTGGCTATTATCGACAGTCCATGGAAAAGCAGCAGATGTTCGAAGAAGCAAGATATCAGTATCAATCCTATTTCACCCATCTGTCTAAGATCGCTCATGCCTATTCTGGAGAGACGATTGATGAAGCAGCTACGATGAGAAGATTCGATCCTGTACCTCCTGCTCCTCCCCCTCCCAAGGTATTCAATCCTATGACTGCTACACCTGAAGAAAGAAAGGAGTTTGCTCGCGATCAAATGGCTGCTCAGGGTATTATGCTCGATAATATTGCAGCCAATTATGAAAACAATATGGCAGCCACAGATCTCTATCGGCAGAATCTGTATGCTCAGGTCAAGGCTTCTCATGATAAGCTCATTGGTGTTCAGCCTGGTGAGCATTATGATCTGAAGACCTATATGGATAACGGCTATAAGATTGGTGTTGATATTGCTATGAGAAAAGCAAGATCTGCTAATCGAAATGGCACGACCAAGTATTCCAGAAATGGATTCAGAGCAAATATGAATGCTAATCCGAGATCAATCAACCAAATGCAAGTCCCCGTAACGTCTACCGATGATGAGTACGTTTCTGTGGAAGCTATGCTTAAGAGCGTCTATAATCAGAACAAAGCTCGTATGATCCAGAAAGTTCAACAGGTAGACGAATCCCAGATGACTCTTGTAAGAGATTCATCTGGAAGAGTAAGCTATACCTCCAATACAGATCCGGGAGTGATGTCAAATCCAAATGTAGAAGCAATCCTCAGACCTGATGCATCTGAGAGGGAAGCACATATGTTTTTTCTAGAGTCCCTCCAGCAGAAGAAGAACATTGATGAAGTAAAACAGGGGTTGAGATGATGGGAATTGATCGCAACAATGCAATCCTGAATATGATGTATCGTGGTACTACTACCATCGAGGACTTCAATTGGGATGCTATGACGACTGTTCCTATCCTTTACCTGATGACTCCTCAAGACATTGACTACATCAAGAATCTTATCCTGTCTCCCAGATATTCTGGGAACAATAAGTACAAGATGGAGAAGATTGATGAGGTCATGCACTATAGAGGATTCTCTCGTTTTGCTGGAGGAACGAATCGTCTAGTGTATGTGCATCCTGCAGCTCCTAACGCTGTATTCAAGGTTGCTATCGACTCTGTAGGTATTAATGATAATCCTGCAGAGTTCAGAAATCAGAACTTTCTGAAGCCTTATTGCTGCAAGGTGTTTGAGTGTACTCCTTGTGGCACAATCGCATCCTTTGAAAAGGTTGATCGAATTACAACCTTTGAAGAGTTCTACACTATCGCCGATGACTACTACTATATCATTGTCAATGTCATTCTTGGCAAGTATGTAATGGATGACATTGGTATTGACTACTTTATGAATGTCGGTATTAGAGTAGGGTGTTACCCGGTACTTCTTGACTTTCCGTATCTATTTGAGCTTGATGGACGGAAGCTTGAATGCTGTAATGTACTCGATGATGGTAGAGTCTGCGGTGGGGAAATCGACTATGATGGCGGTTTCAACAAGCTCATATGTAAGAAATGCGGACGAGTATATCGAGCCCGTGATCTGGCTAAGCCTCCCAAAGAGGGTGGCATCCTGCTAAGACAAAAAGGAGGAAGACGTATGAAATTGGAAATCACCAGAGGTAGCAAGGTCATCAAGACTTATGATACCACTATCGAACGGGACTATTTGTCCCGCAACGATAGAGACGTAACTAACAACCGCGCGGCCGAGGTTGTTCTGAAGCACGTTGAAGTAAAGACCAAGAAGGTGGCTGCTCCTGTCCATCATGAGGATAAGAGTGCTCATCGTGTTGCTAAGCAGAGCGCTCCTGTGAACACCAAGCGTGTTGTCAAGGAGATCGATATCTCCAAGAAGAGCAACAGCAGCAAGCCCGAAGTTGTTGTGGCAGCTCCCAAGTCTGGGATTGAGCTGAATATCAATAAGAAGGCTGTAATCGTTCCTAAGGCAGCCCCTAAGAAGGAGCAGACCACCAGTACTGAGAAGGTCGTTACCGGTCCTAAGACTGAAATGACCAATCTGGAAAAGCCCATTGTTGGGCGAGTTATCGATGTCTCCATCGATAAGCCCAAGGCTTCTACCGAAGTAGTCAAGGCTGATACCAGCGCAGCTCCCTCTGTTGAGGTGTGCATCTCCAAGGCCAAGAAGACTGTGGTTGTTGAGACCAAGAAGGAAGAGCATATTGATCGTATCAATGGCGCTCCTATCGTAAAGGCTGAGGATAACACTCCTAAGAAGGTAAAGACCGTTGAGGTCTGCATCCAGGAAACTGGTAAGCCTGATAAGAATGGCAGAGTCTTCAATGAAGATACTGTCAAGGAAGCTGTTGAGAAGGTGGAAGCCGATAAGGATACCGCCACTATCACCGAGGCTTATCGTGAAATGATTCAGTCCTCTGCTGATGTCATCGATGATATCGATAAGAACAGCCTCCATCAGTCCAATATGATCCAGGTTGATCTGACTCCTTCTCCCAAGGCTATGCAGCAAGCTATCTTCTTCGGTGATGAGCCCGGTGGCTATGATCCCGATGCCGAGAAGAAGGAAGAGGAAGATGTGACCTTCCAGGATAAGGGCACCAAGCTTCAGGTTGGTCAGAGTCTCGAAGTGATCTACAGTGCTGAGGTAATTGATGGCGATCCTGATTTCGATATCAATCTGATCATGGATTACTGTAATGAACACAACATCACTCCCAAGATTGGCTCTATCGTAGTGATCAATCACAGGAGCAAGAATGCTGAGACCAACGAGGATGAACTGTTCTCTAAAATCTATGTTTGCATCGATCCTGAAAAGGATATCTGGGACGAGATTGAGGACGATAGCTCTGTCAATCTTGGTGAGATTCCTCCTGCTGATGCATTCTATGACAACTCTGGTAAGCCTGAGGAAGAGGCTGAGGATGTCAGCGAGGAAGAGCAGGCTCAGTATCCTGACATCAATCCCGACGGTGAAGAAGATGAAGAGCCTTCCGTTGAGGGTAAGACCGACGATGCTGCAGATGAGGAGGAAGAGGATGAGTACCAGATTACTCTGGTTGATTCTGTTCCCTCTGATGAGGAAGCTGAGAATGATGTCTTCTATTGCCTGCCTCGTCACAATCGCGTTGATACCTCCAAGCTGGAAAGCACCAAGAATCCCATCGACATCGATCCCAATGAGTATCGCATCTTCTTCAAGGTCGAGGATACAGTAGAGCAGATCATCTTCGATTATGACAACGACTCTTGGGTTGTCATGAGCGATGAGCCTAGCATCAAGCTCAGTAGCCTTGATAAGGATCAGATCATCTTTGCTGATTCCAATGAGCTGCCTGAGATCGAGGATGCTATTGCCGACAAATTCTATCTGATCAAGATCGATGACGATGCCTACTACGCTTTCACCCGCGACAATGGCGCCAAGTCTTACCGCTTCTGTTTCATCGTACTCGATAATGATCCCGTTATCGAGGTTGTCGATGATCTGCCCTCCTTTGAGGATGCGAAAGAGAATGTTTACTATGCTCTCAAGTTCCTCCCTGATGGAGCTAAGAAGGGTCTGTACCTCAAGAATGTAGAGGCTGGCAGATTTGACTTCGTTGCTGATCAGGATGCCTATGATAAGGCTGTTTGTACTGGCGAAGAAGCTGAAGTGGAGACCCCGGAGTCTAATGATCGGGACATCGATGAGATTGTCGAGATACTCAAGAACTCTTCCAAGAAGAAGTCTCTCGATGATTTCATGAAGTAATTTTACAAAGGAGACGTTTGTATGAATATCATTGGCACCATGTTCCTCGTCGATGAAGCTAATATGAATGTCTTGCGGAATAACCTGATGAGCTTTCCTCCTCCTGGTGGTGGACTTGCTACTGGAACTATGCTGTGCATCGATATGGATGATTCAGACGATTCCATTGAACAGCAATTCCCCCTTCATGCCCAGAAGGGCACGTTGCTCTGTCCTCCTCCTTCTGCTCTGTATAAGGAGATTGATGGAGACCAGGAGGGATTCATCATGGAGTACAATATGTACTTGGACAATGATCCCTCTGTACAGGATTTCATAGCGAGTATGCTGCTGTATCTCCATATTGGAGGTCACATTCTGTTGTATACTCCTACTCCTATCGATAGTGATGCCATCTGGCTGAATACTCTTCAGCTGTTCTTCTATACGAGGTATGGTATCACTATCGGTACGGGGATTAACTGTCCCTCTAGCTATGATCCTAGCTTTGATATCAAGATTGCCAATATGCTCTTCGCTAAGAGCTATATGGAAGTCTTGGACTTCATCTATTCGGTTGGAGCCAATTCTATCACTATGATCACTGGAGACCTTCTGAGTAAGGTGCTCTATGAGCTAGAGCCGTATTGTTACCCTGGTGACAATCCAATGGATCTGCTGTACTTCATCCATAATAACCTTTTAATGGGTGGCCCACCTGCATATAAACCGGCAGTAATGTTTGGCAGATAATGCAAAGGGGAAATGAAGTATGTTGATCTTTGGACCTTACAGGTCTATTCCGCAAGACGATAATTTTGTCGTCTATAATCTGTCCTCGCCGACCCAGGCAATTCCTAGATTGCCTGGGTTGTTCATAACTCCTGATCAACCATTAGTCCAAGCTGGAATGGACGATGGAACTTTTGAGAAGGCTTTCGACATGTGGTACTATGACTACGTGTTGAACGACCCTACAGCTTGCTCCTCTCTGATGACAGTACTATCCTCTCTGTATCAGGGATTTCATGTCTATATCTGTATAGCTGATAATCTCAGTGGTGGTATCATCAACATGATCAACGAGTCCTTCATGAAGATGATTCAGGCTAGATATGGAATCAAGTACTCTATCATCAATGAGCCTGAAGACTATCTCTATGTGGATAGGGATGGTTGTGACTTCATGACTGTGGATGGCATTCAGACTTTTGATGCTGACCGTAAACAGTTTATGCAAGTCTCAGAGGAGCAGAGAATAATGCATGGAGGGTCTGTCAATTGTGATGGCTACTAATCAAAAGCCCTTAGTGCAGGAAAGGATGGATGCAAGCTATGAATATAACAATCCAAATCGATGAGACTCAGTTCAAGGATATCTTGGATAAAGAGCTCAAAGATATGCCCAAAGAGCAGCTCCAGGAAATCATCAAGCAAGCTTTCACGCAGTTCTTCGCCACCAATCCTAAAGCTGCGCAGGAGTTGTTCTTCACCGAAAATGAATATGGGTACAGTAAAAGGAAAGAACCTACTCAGCTTCTCAAAAGCATAATCAACAATATTAGCTTCGAAGAAGAGTGTGATGAAATCCTTACTGTTCTCAAAGATGAATTCAAGGGAAATGCCCGTGAGATCATCGAATCTGTTATGATTAAGGCTATGGCCAAGGTCATATTCGACAAATCTCGAGGCGAGGGTTGGCTTGAGATGGCTTTTGCAGAATTGCACTATAAGTACAGTCAACAGGAGTCCAATAACTAAAGCAAGGAGTGAGTATAATGCCGACCAGTTTATGGAGGTCTGTCAATTATAAAACTCCGATACGCTACTTTGTGAACACCTATATCAGAGAATACGATCTGTCCAAAGCGAATATCAATGCTCTCTTATATATGGGCCGCATAACCCAGGAAGAACGAGACTCTTATCTAGCAATGGATAAGCAGGAGAGAGAAGTAAAGATAGGACTTTGGATCAAGAGAGATAAAACTGTATATAAGGATATCCAGAGTGGTATTATCGAAGCAAAGCGGAGGCTGGTCCGTGCTAATGACATAGAAGACTTTGATGTCGTCTCTGTAAAGAACGATGCAATGTTCATAGTCGGCAAAGACTTACTCCACACAGAGTTTCCACCTTTCAAGTTTGCTATGAAGAACGTCTATACGATGTACATTCAACTTGCTGACTTGGAAGTGTACTATGGAGACACGGTAAATCCAATCACTGGGATGGTAAATACAACCATCGATGTCAAGGGTATATCCGATCAAGCATTAGCTTTGCACCAAGGTGGAATGCTTGACCTGGTATGTGATGCCTGCTACAGACTCCAGCGTGAAGATATCAGAGATACGATGAGGTGGATAAGCCAGATGTACCAAGCCTACATTGATAGGGCTCTCCCCAAAGAGTATTATCGAAGTTTTGATTCATTTTCTGGATATGTTATCAAGACATTCGTCCAGACGATGTCGTTGGGTGAGATCGACGACTCAATGGTTCAATACGTAGATATCAATAGGAATCTTTTGATCCTAAGAGATCTGATGTCCATAGTATCAGACATCTACCATAGACGGAACCACTGAACAAATATAGAGACGGTAGGGAGAAATCCCTACCGTCTTTTCTTTTTTATTTTTTGGGAGTAGAAGAATAGGAAGACATGGAGCTGCTGGCCAGATTCGAACTGGCGACCTCATCCTTACCAAGGATGCGCTCTACCTACTGAGCTACAGCAGCAAAGATTATGCCCCTTAAATAAGGGGCATAT
>OBLI01000084.1_pt1 | contig 93018 bp, 82 predicted proteins | sample 1519701 | NCBI WGS metagenome assembly OBLI01 (sample SAMEA3663005, study PRJEB22513) | pig gut metagenome | biome: pig gut; feature: pig-associated habitat; material: faeces | place: France | collected 2012
GATATTATATGATTAATGGTAAAGAACGTATTGTTACTGCTACTAGTCATTACTCTTATTCTGAAGCTCAAACAGCCGAATTATTTAAAAAAGATACATATACAAAATATGCTCGTATAATGATTGGACATAGAGCTTTTGTATATGGAGCAAGAGATATTGCTAATGATATTCTTATGGGATGTATGGAAACTACTGAATTAAAAGTAGTAGAAAATGTTCCTATTAGTGATATTGATTTTGTAGATGTATCTGATACTAACTCTTAATATTTAGAAGAAATAATTCAACTTCTAAATAGTAATAATTGAATTAAACCTAAACTTAAAATTAGTTTTACTAATTATATTAAATAACATCTTTTTATTAACATTTTAATTTATTTTTCTCATGAAAACTTTTGGTAAATTTAACTTTGGTGTTCAAGCAGTTCAGGCAGGTCAGAAATCAGCTACAGTTAATGCAGAACCTCAGCTTATTTGTAATTCTACTATTGGTAAGTTTGTAATTACAGCTCCTGTATCTAAGGCTCTTGATGTTGCTGTTGGCGAGAACATCATGTTCCTTAATAATATTTCTGGTGTTGAAGCTGCTGTTCAGTCACGTAATTCTGATATAGTTGCTTTTGCAGAAGAAAATGGTATCGATCTTAATAGTCGTTCCGGTGAAGATCAGCTTATAAATATGCTTACTCAGTGGTATATAGCTAAAGGTGTTCGCCAGTTTACTTCTAAAGGTGAACCTGTAATGGCAACAGAGCGTTTCACTAAAGATGATAAACTTAAATATCTCAATGCTCATCGTATGGAGATTGTAGAGGCTAATCGTGAAGCTCTTACTGAACAGTTTGGTACTATGTCTGATGAAGAACTCGCAGAACATCTTACTGTTGACATGGTAGAATCTCCTAAATACCATGCCGCTAGTGGTTCTAAGACTTCTACTACTGCTTCTACAACAGGCGTAGGTTGTCAGCTTATTTTCACTGATTCTTCTATTTGGAATACTCTTAAGAAAGATCTTGGTGACGAAGCTAATAAGAAGAATCGTATTTTTGATGTTCTTCTTGATGAAGCTCAGACAGCAGATTTTAATAATGGTTACGAAAATATTAAGATTACTATTCTTCCTATTCAGTTTAAGGAAGATGTTGATCCGATTAATCGTATTAAAAAAGCTGAATAATTCTTGCTTGTTCATTAATTCTTCTAATTCATAATAATAATTATAATGGCGAGTAATGGTAATATAATTGCTCGCCATTATTTTCAACTTAATATTAATAATTTAAATTACAAGTATTATGTCAATTGACAATGTTAATCCTACAGTAGAAAATGCGCAAACTACTGTAAAAAAGACCCGTCGTGGTGTTAGTAACAAAACCAAAGCAACTGCTCAACTTCGTTTTCACGAAAAAGATGCTTCTACTCAAAATGGTTTGTTTATAGGACACCTAGATAGTGTTTCTGTTGATTGGTCTGTAAATGCTGAAGGAAAACAGTTTACAGGAGAAAAAGTTCCTCGTTTGACTCTTCATTTTGCAAGTAATCATCAGAACCCTTCTGAACAACGTCATGTATATTATACTATTAATTGTGTTGAATCTAACGTTAATACTATTCCTGATGGAAGTGAAGAATGGAAAGTTAATAACGTATTTAATTGGATGAAACACATTCTTGATGTATATTATCTTAAAGGACGTGAAATGACAGAAGAAGAAGAATCTGCTCTTAGCCTTCCTTTTGAAGATTATGATGATGAAGGAAATTATGTAGTAGTTGAAACTTCTGATGTTATTAATGGTTACGCTTTTATCTTTAATAATTTTGCTGCTATGATGAATGGTAGTTTTAATCTTAAAGATGGAGAAACAGCTAAGCCTGTATATAAAACAGCTGATGGTAAATTTATACCTGCTTGGCTTAAACTTCTTCGTCATAAGAAAGTTAAAGGTGAATGGCGTAATATTTCTCAAAATGGAGAACTTGGATTTGATAGTTTTATAGGAAATGGTGTAGTTGAACTTATTCGTAAGGATATGCCACCTGCTGTTCTTCGTATAGATATGGCTAAAGAATCTATTACTCCTAAAGAAACTAAGAAAGCTCCTTCTATTGGTGGCGTTAATAATATGGCTGCTATGGGCGGAGTAGTTGCAGGTTCTCCTATTAATATGGGTATGGCTAATAATTCAGCATTTGCAGATGCAGGTGATGAAATGCCATTTTAATAACTTTTAATTAATATATTTATGTAAAACCTAAGTTTGTTAAAGTTAACTGTTTGATATTCATTAAGGAGATAATATTATTAATAATGGTAATATTATCTCCTTATTTACTTTTGAAGAGATGATACGTAATATTAATACTTCTAAACTAACTAAAGCATATATCGAAAGTAAAATATCTCAAGAGCTTATTGTTAGTAAATATCTTGATATACCGTTAGAAACTGTAAAAGAATGTATTGAAAATAATACTCTTATTACTTCTGTATTTCGAGATAATGATACTAATGGAAGTATGGGTATTCAATATAATATTAAAGGAAGACTAAAAGTACGTGATTTTGGTGGTTTTGGTTTCTTCGGAGATATATATGATGTAGTAGGTTATGTGTTATCTCTTATGTATAAAAGAAAAATAGAACCTAATAATAAACAAGATTTCTATTTTATTCTTAAACATATAGCAAATACTTTTAGTGATATTATAAATGGAACAGTTAAAGATGAAACTGTATCTAATGATATTAAAACTGCTATATCTATAGGTAAACAAAGAAGACCTATTATAGAAATAGTTCCTCGTAGTTGGAATAAATATGATAAAGAATATTGGAATAAACTTGGAGTATCTCTTGGTTATCTTAATACTCATTTTGTTATACCTGTAGATCAATATTATATAGACAGAGGCGTTAATACAGATCCTAAATATTATTATAAACAAAAAGATCCGTGTTATGCTTATATACTTGGCCAAAATAGAGCAGGAATACAATTTATTAAACTTTATTTTCCTTATAGAAATAGGCAAAAAGAACTAAAGTTTATTACTAATTGTAATGTTCTTGAAGGTTTACTTAATCTTGAACTTAATAATTATGATTATATACTAATTACTAAAAGTAGTAAAGATAGACTTAGTATAGGAAGTCATCTTGATTCTAATCACTTCTACGGGGGAGCGCAAGCAAAACTCAATATTGGAGTTATTAATCTTCCTTGTGAAAGTTATCATCTTACAGAAAAAGAATATGCTTGGCTTGCTAATAAATTATCTCATAATGGTAAAATTATTAGTTTGCTAGATTTTGATTATACTGGTAGAACTGGAGCTAAATATATGTACGATAGATATAATATACCATATATATTTATAACTCGTGGAGAACTTGGACTTCCTAATTATGGTTGTAAAGATTTTGCTGAGTTACATGATCAATATGATAATAATGAAATTAATAAATTTATAAATGAAACTATAACATATGTTAAACTCAAATTTGATGACACGTCAAATACAACTTCCGATTTATCCAAATTACCGTATTTTGACGAAAATTGGGACTACAGCTAAAAAAAAGGCTATAATAATGATTCCAATATCTAGACAAGAAGAAGATGAAATAGATAGAATAGATAATCATATACTTGTTTTTGAACGAGGTAATCTTAGCTTCTCTGTAACAATGAAAAATATTTATTGTTATGGAGAAGTTGATTTTAATGACGATGATACTTTAGACCAAATTGATGATTTTAAATTTCTTAGTCATCTTGGAGGTGTAGGTATTCCTATTATATCTAGATACGATTATGAAACTCATAGTTGTAGTAGTAATCTTAAAAGACCTTTATGGACTGAAACTTGGAGTCCAGCAGAATTAGCTAAGATTACTCATGGTTATCTTGGTAAACCTAAAAGAATATTATTATTTTATAAGAATATAGTATTATGATAACTCTTTATAAAAGAAATTCTCAAGGTAAACCTTTATTTTGGAGTATTAGTTGTAATGTAGATGCTTTTAATAAAAAACCTATTGTTGTAAATTACGGTCTTGTAGGAAAAGAAGGTAGAACTGAATATATTTCTACACATCGTGATCCAAATGCAGAAATAGATTCTCTTATTAAAGCTAAGCGTAAAGAAGGATATAAATCTCTTACTGATTTATATGATAATGCTCCAGAAATAATAGATGAATATGGAATACTTAATTATCTTGACCTTTATTTACCAAAGTATAATACTCATAGCAATGGTGCATTTATACCTATGTTATGTAAAACTCTTAAAGATAATAAACCATTTGAACGAGGTAATTATTTTGGTCAATGGAAAATTAATGGAGAAAGATGTATTATTACAGCGACTAAAGATAATGGTTTGTTTGAACTAATTAAACTTCATTATCGTAGTAGAGAAGGAGTTGATTGGACAGATAAACTTAGTTATCTTGATGACATTCTTCTTCCTTGTATTCCTGATGAAATAATAGATATGATGATTGAAGAAGGAGTTGGTCTTGATGGAGAATTATATCTTCCTGGTTATGGAATAAATGAAATTAATTCTTTCATTAAGAATATTGAACTTCCTCAACATTATAAACTTCAATATTGGTTATACGATATTTGTATTGAAAATATGTCTGCTATTAAAAGACAAGATGTTCTATTTAATAATTTCAAAAATTATCGTAAAGTTATTACTAATAAAGAAGAACATTTGAATAATACTAATAGACTTATTCTTCTAGATAATAGTAGAGTATTTGATATAAATCATGCTATATCTCTTAGAGATCAATTTATATCTCTTGGATTTGAAGGTCTTGTTATTCGTAAGAATGATGCTGAATATCAATTTGGAGGTAAACGTAATAATAGTATGCTTAAATTCAAGAAGATACTTGATGGTTTATTTACTATAATTGATGTTGTTCCTGAAGGTAAAAAGCGTGCCACACTTGGTAAATTTGTATTACAAAATGATATAAATGATGAACAGTTTGAATGTACTTATAATGCTCCTCATTCTGTTCTAGAAGAAGTTCTTATTAATAAAGATAAATATATTGGTAAAAAGGCTTTCGTAGAGTATCGCGAAAGGGCTGGTAAAAAGGAAGTTCCTTTTCATGCTAAAGTAGTTAAAATAATATGAATCTTAATGCTTATGATAATGTAATAGAAAAAGTTGATAAGAAAAAAACTTGGATTGATATTCATTCTAAGATTCTTTATAGTAGAGAAATAATATATAAACCATATATATCTTTAGTTAAAAGATATAATTCTGAAATTAATACTAATTCTTATTTTATAGTATTATTAGATAATCCTCCTAAAGATAAACTTTATAGTAGGACTATTAAAGATGATTATGGCAGGATTAAAATTAAACTTAATAGTATTTGGAATGATACTTATCTACCGAATCTTACTAAAAATAGTAATATAGAATGTAAATTAGTAGAAGTTCAAAGAGATGGTAATATTTATTTTATTGATGTTTAAAATGATATAGTTCTTAGTAGTCTAATTTGACTTCTAAGAACTATATTTATTAGCTCCCCCGTAGGAATGATGAAACATACATTGCCTACCTTATTATTAGAACGTAAAATCGTTCAAAATGGCTCATATTTTGTTTCTGCTGGACTTTAATTATTAAATTGATAAGTTGTAAAGCTCAAATAAAATACGCCCTTAAATCGCTTAAAAATATTTTGTAGATTTTTAGGTGTTATTGCTAGTTTTAATTAAATTTATAACAAAATAAACTTCTAACAATTATGGAAAGTGCTGAACAAAAAACTAAAAAACGTGTTAGACATTTATTTCCTAGAAAAGAAATATATCATAGATTTGTTCATAGTGACGAATATGCTTATACTCCGAATAAAGGTATTCGTTGTTCTTGTATAGGAAATTATCTTGTTGGTGGTATTATACCAAAACATAATACAATACAAGATTTTGAAGAAATGTGGTATTCTAATAGTACTCGTATGATTGCTATTATAGATAGAATTAATAAACGTATTCTAATTAATACTTCATTTGTAGATCATGCTTGGGAATTAGAAAAAGCTGTTCCTGATAATTTCGATATTTATTATACTAGATATATTATACCTAATAAAGATATTCTTAGTAATTTAGAAGAATTATATAAAATACATTCTAAAGAACTAATAGAACGATGGGTTAATTATCATTTATATTATTATTTTACATTAAATGGAATTAATAGAAACTTAAATTACGATATAGATGCTAATAAACAGGCTTATTATTTTAAAAAAATAGAGAAATTTGTTAAAGATAAATGTATTACTAGATATAAGTTTTATAAAGAATGTTTAGATAGTAATTATAATATATCTATTTGGAAGGGTTATAATCGTATTAAACTTAATATTAAACTTCCTTCTTTAAAACAACTTGTAACAAATACTGTATTTAATAAAAAAGAAACACTTTTTCTAAGACAAAAATATTTTTGGACTAGATATTGTTATTGTAACAATATTCCTTTTAAAGATGTAGTTAAATATTGGAATAAACCTATATGTACAAATGATGCTATAACATATCTTGAAAAAAGACTAGCATTAATAAATGAAAATTGGTTTACAACTGAAACTATATGGAATGAATTTGTTATTAAAGCAATAAGTACTATTAGAAAAATTGATGAAAAAATAGTACAAGATAATATAGATAAATCTACAAAAAATAGACTCAAAGCTATAGAAGAACTTAATAATAGTGTAAATACTATAGATGCTTGGAGAAATTTTAAAACAAATATTAATGTAAAAATTAAATATAATAGATATATTCCTCCTAGAAATAATAGAGAATGTGGTAAATGGACAGAAAGTTACGTTTATGGATCTAATACCTTTAGTAATATTCAATTACGTCTAGATAAAACTAAAACTATAATACAAACTTCTAATAATGCTCAAGTTTCATTAGAATCTGGTATTGCAATGTATAAGTTATTTAATAAACTTATACAATCTAGACCAAAAGAAATACTATTTACTAGTAATGATTTTGGTAATGTTAATGTAGGTATATATAATCTTAGATTTATTGCTTATAGGGATAAGATTGATAAAAATAAAAATAATCTTAACCGTAAAGAATGGGTAATTCAAATTGGTTGTCATGATTTATGGCTTGATGATATAAATGAATTTATTCATTATTATAAACTTGAAGATAAATTTGGTTTAACTAAATAAAATAATACAATTATGAAAGAAATTAGTGATGAACTATATAGTAAACTTGAAGTACTAGGAATACTTGGAGATGATACTAGTTCTCGTGAATATAATGTTGGTTCTTCTAATTATGCTGATCATATTATTCAACCCTGGAGTATATGGATTGATTGGAATCTTAATCCTTGGGACGCTGATATTATTAAACGTGTTCTTAGAACTAAATTAAATAGTTCTCGTAAAGAAGATTATAGTAAAATAATTCATATTTGTGAAGAACGTATTAGACAATTAGATCTTATTGCATCTACTAAAATGGATGATGTTATATTTGAAGAAGATAAAACTAAGTAAAATATGAAAATTGAATCTCCTAATACAGAAAATTGGTTTGATACAAATGTAGTACATCATATTGCTAAATGTGCTAGAGTTTGTTATGCTTCTAAAGTTAATAACTCTCCTGCTGATAAACATTTATATTTATCTTTATGGAAAAACGGACATCGTAGTATGTTTCGTCATGCTGGAGTTTATTATACAATTCCTGAAAAAATTCAAATATCTCCTAAAGCATATATTGGAGCAACTGTTGTTCAAGAAGGTACTATGTATTATGTTTCTGCTAATGAACAATCAGCTAAAGAATATTGGGATAAAAGATATTATAAGTATAGAGTAGATTATTATAATGCTTTTAAAATAAATCCTTTTATTAAACATAAACTTATAAGATATACTTTTTGTATTAATACAGGTATTGATATTACTAGAGAATATAATCGTAAATCTCCTAACGCTATAGCTGAACAAAGTACTCGTTATGTAGATTTTAATAAAAGAGTCGGAATTAAGTTTAAAAAGTGTCATTGGATGTCTAAATGTAATCTTTATCGTAAGTTTCTTTATAAATTTATGCTAAAGACTACTGAATGGTTTTATAAAATATCTCGTAGTAAATTTGGTTTAAATCTTAAACCAGAAGATGCTAGATTTATACTTCCTCTTGATACAATGAGTAAAGTAGTATATACTTATACTGTTGCTGAATGGGAATATATAATTAATATGAGATTATTTGATTGGACAGGTAAAGCTCATCCTGATGCTAAAATTATAGCTAAACAAATATATGATATTCTAACTAAAAAAGGTTGGAATATAGATAATTATAATGAAACTAGAAAATATAAATAATTATGAAACAGAATATTTGGTGCAAGTTTTTAAACTTACATAAATACGAGATTCTAAGAGAAGAATCTATACTTAATAGACATGGTGATCTTATAGGAACTATGTTTATTCTTAAATGTAGTAATTGTGGTAAAATTAAAGCTACTCCTGTTTATACAGAATATGAATATGGAAAAGTTTAATTATATTTACGTTCTTGATTATACTACTGCTTCTATTTATGAAATTAAATGTGAAAAACATGATAGGCATAAAGATGTAGAAGATATATTAAAAGAACATGGTTGTAAAGCTAGTAATTGTGAATGGATGCTAGTAGAAGATAAAATAGATGATATAATAAGAATATAATTATGGCTAATATATATAATATAGAAAAAGATCTTCTTAGTATCTTTGATGAACTTGAAGATAATGAAGGAGAACTTACTCCAGAATTAGAAGAAAAACTTATTATTAAACAAGATGAATTTAAAGCTAAAATTAAATCATATTCTAATATTATAAAAATGTTAGAATATGATATTAAAGCTATTAAAGAAGAAAAAGATCGTCTTAATAATCTTCAAAAATCTAAAGAAAAGACTATAGAAAGATTGAAGAAAATTATGATAGATGCTATTGAAATGTTTGGTAATAGTACTAAAACAGGTGGAAAATATATTGATTATGGTACTGGTAAAGTATCAATGAGAAATACTCAAGCTGTAGAAGTAGAAGAAGATTCTGTTAATAGATTTATTAATAGATTTATGACAGGTCTTAAATGGTATTCTGATAATAATCAATTGTCTTATGGACTTCTAACTCCAGATGATATTATTAGTTTTGCGAATACCAAATCCCCCGTAGAAGAACAAGATGATGTAGACATAGATACTTATACTATACAAGATCTTAATAGACTTAGTGCTAATATAGATCTTGATATAAATATCAAAGATATGATTTCTACAAAAGAAGGAATTAGTCTTCTTCGTGGTCTTTTAGATTATGATATATTTAAACTTAAAGCAAAAGCTGACAAAAAAGGAATTAAAGATGATGTTAAATCTGAAGAACATTTTATGCCAGTTTATGCTAAACTTGTTACAAATAAATCAATTACTATAAAATAATATTAATCGTCCTACTACTTTAATTAGTAGTAGGACTTAAATTCTTTTTATTATGAGTCGATATACTGTAAATGGTGCTCCTTGGGCAATTGGAAAAGATGTTTCTGATTGTAAAAGTTCTGCTGAAGTTATGCACAAAGCAGGTCTAGATTTTATTGTTGATAAATGTGAACTTGTGGCTGCTATGCCATTTGGTTTTAAACGTAATAATATAATTAACGAAATATCTGGTGATTTTGCACGAAATGGTAAAATTTATCGTGAACTTCTAGGTTATTATGCTACTTATAGATCTGATACTTCTGAACCATTAGGACTTGTTAAAGCTAAATATGAAGTAGTGCAAAACATTAATGCTTTTAAATTCTTTGATGATGCTATAGGAGAAGGAAAAGCTAGATGGGATAGAGCTGGTATTCTTGATAATGGAAGAAGACTTTATGTTAGCGTTAAACTTCCTATAGAAATGAAAGTTGGACATGATATAATAGATAATTATCTTGTATTTAGTAACAGTCATGATGGAACTTCTAGTGTCAACATTATGTTTACTCCTATTAGAATTATTTGTACTAATATGCTTAATAGTGGACTTAAATCAGCCGATAGTTATATCCGTATTAAACATACTAAAGGAGCTAAAGAAAAACTTCAAAGAGGTTCTGAAATACTTAAAATAGCTTGTAAATATTCTAAAACTATAGAAGAATTTTATAATAGTCTTACTAAAATTAATATGAGTGATAAAGAAGTTATGGAATATCTTTGTAATCTTCAACTTACTCCTAAAGAACAAGAACTTCTTCTTGAATATGATAAAGATAGAGGATATGAAAAACTTCTTATGAAAGATTATAGAACTATGGAAGTAACTGGTATTAGTACTCGTAAAGCTAATCAACTTACTAGTATGTTTGAATACTATTGTGATGGTATTGGTCAGAAACATATAGCTGGTACTGCGTGGGGTGCTTATAATGCTGTTACAGGATTCTACTGTAATGTAGCTAATCTTGAAGGTGAGAAACGTGTGGATTCTCTTCTCTACGGGGGAGCTAATAGTAATATGATTAAAGCCTTAAATGCAGCAAATGATTTTGCTAAAGCTGCTTAAAGTATTAGAATTAAGATTTATCACCTCCCCCGTAGAAAGCATGAAATTAAACTTGTATATATCATAAACTTCTATTATATTTGTAGTTGATATAAGAAGTTAGTCTATAATATATATTATTATAGACGCTTATAACTATCTGATTATCACCTATTTACAACCGTTTTAGTTGGTCACACAACCAAATTTTTTTGAAAAAGTTGGTTGTGTGACCAACTTTTTGTATCTTTGTAATGGTTGTAATATAGGTGTTAATGAAATGTATAAAATATATGTTAAAAGTATTCCAATTACTAATATAGAAGATAGAGATAAAGAAGTTATAGTAAAAGGAACTACAGTTACTGTTCAATATGGTACTATGGTTAAAAGAAGTTTTAGAATTGATGATGATATGTTATCGAAAATATTAGATAGTGGAGATTCTGCTATTAAAGTATTTCGTTATATAAAATCCCATACTAATTCTCAAACTAATAAAGTTATATTAAAAGCTTCAAATATTATAGAATATCTTAAACATGATAATCTTAAAATAGACGCTACAAATATTAGTAAAGGAATTAAAAAACTTATTGGTATCGATTTTATAATTAAGTGTAATGAATTAGAGATTTATAAAAATGATGCTAGTAATGTTTATCTAGTTAATCCTAATTATTGTGTTATTAGCAGTCCAGATGTTATTTTTAGGCGAATACAATCTGATGAACGTGCTGAATATGACGCTAAATTAATTATTAATCTAGATAAACAAAGAATTAAACGAGAACAAGAAGTTTTAAAACTTAAAAATAATAGAAATGATAGTAAAAATCAAAACTAGTTGAAAACGCAGTTGTTCCTAAATATGGTGAGGCAGGTTTAGATTTATCACCTCCCCCGTAGAAGAATCATATCACTATTTGGATATTCCAGATATTAATATTACCTTTGCAGTACAATCATCTACTCATTATATTATATATAATATAGGTGCTTGTGAAATTGTTTATAATCGGCTAACTATCAATTAGTTAGCCGATTTTTTTATTTGACTGATTTTGCAAAAAATAGTCTTGTTTTTGCGTATTTTGCAAAGATTTATCAGATATTTTGCAGAATTGACAAAAATTTTGCTTATAATTGCACTATAAACAATTTCACAAGTTAAATTTAATGATGTATATGATAAACAAAATATATATTAGAGATGATACTCTTAATAATATTGATAGTATGGAACTAGTAGATATAGATGATAAAGGTATAAGATATACTAAAACTATATCTTATTTATCTAAATCTGTTCGACTTTCTATTGATACTCTTATAAAACTTCAACAATGTACTAAAGGAGCATATTCTTTATATGTAGTTTTATTATATAAACTTTGTAATAACACAAATGTTATAAGTATTGATAATAAAACTTTGAAATCAATTATTGGTTGTTCAGATTCTGTTATTAGTAGAGCTAAAGCTGAACTGAAAGATATAGGTTTAATTGAGATGTCTGAAAAATATAAAGATACTTATATTATACCTATAGATACAGCTTATAAAGGAAATCTTAATAAAATGATTCAAAAGCATAATGAAGTTAAAGCTGAAATTGAAAGAATAGAAAAAGAAGAACAAGAAACTAGTAATATTAACTTATTAAATATTAAACGTAAACTTAAAATTAAAACAAATGGACGTAAAGATTAAAAAACTTCACGAAGATGCAATTATTCCTAACTATGCTAAAAAAGGAGATGCAGGTTTAGATTTAACTGCTATTCATTTTAGGTATGAAGCTGAATATGATTGTTTTGTTTATGGAACCGGTTTGGCACTTGAAATACCTAAAGGTTATGTTGGTCTTATATTCCCCCGTAGTAGTAATTCTAAAACTACTGCTTATCTTACTAATTCAGTAGGAGTAATAGACTCTAAAATAATGTTAAACGCAGCTTAAGTATTTGGTATTTGTAGATTATTGTTTAATTTTACACTCAACAAACGTTAAATTATTATGTTATGATTGAGTTTAAATTTAATATTAGTGCTGTAAAAAGTGGCCAAAATGTAAATAAGAGTGGTAATACTTTAGTGGACAAAGTTTGTCAAATTTGTGGTAAACATTTTAAAGTAGAACCATATAGAGGAAAAGGATTTTATTGTTCTAAAGAATGCGCAAATGAAGCTAAAAGAGTAAAACATGAACCTAATGTAATTTGTGCATACTGTGGTAAAAAGTTTTATAAAAAGCCTTCACAGATAGCTAAAAATAAAGTTCATTGTTGTTCTAAAGAATGTATGGGATTATATAGAAAAACTGCTTATTTAGGTACTAATAATCCTAATTACAACAATAGAAAAGAACATATAGTAGAGTATAATAATGGTAATAAATATTATGCTGTTCGTGTTCCAAATGATCATCCTTTTGGTTATAAAGGAAAAGGTGTTGGTTTATTTTATAAAGAACATAGATATATTGTAGAACAACATTACAATCTATTTGATGAAAAATATTTTGTTGTAATAAATGGAAAACATTATCTAAATCCAAATGTAGATATTCATCATAAAAACGAAATAACAACAGATAATAGATTAGAAAATTTAATTCCTCTTACTAGGAGTGAACACACTTCTTTGCATAATACTAATAAAACAATAATTAGAGATACTAAAACAGGTAGAATAACTGGAGTCTTTAAACAGGGTGAATTGCTGGAAAATCATATAGCTAGTGACAATCAGCAGCCAAGTATTGACAGAAATGTCGATAAAGGTTCAACGACTAATAGCCGAGTCTTACCAGATAATGCTGAAGATAGTAATGCTAACACGAGTGCCCTGCCCAATTTATTTGGTGATGATATAGTCTGAACTACGTTTATAATAGCTAAATATAAAGAAGACGTAGAACATAAGGATAAAGAGCCTTATGGATAACATAATGGGTTATAGAGGAGAAGTAATGGTTAAGTTTAAGAATAGAACTGCTGCTGATAATCGCGCTCCTTATAAACCTGGTGATAGAGTTGCACAACTTATTATTATGCCTTATCCTAATATTACTCTTGTTGAAACCGATAAACTTTCCGAAAGTGAAAGAGGAACAGGTGGTTATGGATCTACTGGAAAATAATATGGAAAATAAAGTATTAGAACTTGTTAGAGAATACTTTCGACATAATATAGAAAGTGATATTCCTTATTATAAAATAAATCTATTCATAGTTTGGTCTTGTTATATACTTGGTAATAGAAAATATTTAGTTGGTGCTAGTAATTCTGACTTATATTTTGAAGTTACTTATAACAAAGATAAAGATGAATGGTATATTGATCAATATATTAAAGTAAAAAATACGTGTATTAAAAATAAAGATAATAATTAATATGAATACTTATCAGAAAAAACTTATTAAAGAACATTCAGAACTTATAGTTAAAATTAATAAACTTCATAATTATATTTATGGAGTTGAATCAGATAATGATTGTAAGATTGAATTTGCTAATAAATGTATTCAACTTGCAGCCATGAAGAAATATGAAGAAGCTCTTCGCGCTCGTCTTGAAAATGCTAATGTAATGTATGAAAGCGGTGATTATCTTGAAAGAGTAGCTACTGTTACTGAAAATATGAAAGGTAACGACTATGACAAAGACGAAGACGACTTCTAAAAATAAAGTTATTTATCTTATTACTACTTATAAATGTTCTGCTTGTAAATGTATGGAATATTTGCTTAAAGAAAAACAAGCTAATAATCCTACATTTGAACTTAAAATAATTGATTTTAATGATACTCCAGAATGGTTAAAAGTTAATGTTGTATTAACTGATTTTCCAACAATTGTTCTTATAAAAGATGGAATTATTAAATATCAATTTGTTGGAACTCGTAGTAGTAAGAAACTTGATAAAATTTTTAATGATCTAGAATTTTAAATTAGAGCTATAAGAGATAACACTCTTATAGCTCATTATTTTAATTAATATGAATAATAAAAAGAATAAAATAGTAAATATAATATTTTTTGTAGTATTGGGTTTAATAGTACTATATTTTCTTTGGTGTAATAGTTATAAACTTAATAAAATATATAATAAAATGTTTGAAATAAATACTAAAGATTCAGTTTATAATGTTACTGATTCTACTTATAATTTAGTTGAAATTGATAGTAATCTTATAGATGAAGACGATGCAGCCCAGCAGTCATGGAAGGAATATACGCCGGTATCTGATACCAATAAATAGCTCTGAAAACGCTATATTTTGGCTCTGTTGGATTTAAATAGCTGAGATAATGAACTATAAGGATTGTGGATTATAAACGTTATATGACGATTTAATTTTGTATAGTTTGTTAAGTATTAGAGTAGGTGGACTGTGAAGTTCATTTACTCTTTTTTTTATCTATTAGAAACAAATACGGTACAAAAATTACTCCTACTATCAAATGATAATAGGAGTATTAAGTTATTTCTTTCTTTTAGATTTAGCTTGTACTATAACTTCTGGTAGCCAACCTCCATAATAAATACCATCTTCTAACATTCGTCTGTTATATCTATTAGCCTTAGGTATACCATAATAATCATCTAAATAAATTCTATCATAAAATTCTACAGGTTTTCCAATTCCATTACTTTCATCTTTGCTATTTGTATCTCCTATTGGAGCTATATCCCAAAGATCATAATAAGATACATATTCTCCGTTATTAGGGTCTAGACCTCTTCCTATAGTATGAGTAGCAAAGAAATCCTCCAAAACTCCACTAATTTTATTTTCTCCAATATTAAGAATTTTATCAAAATTGGCGGCTCTATCGTCTATATAAGTATTGGTATAATCTGTAAAGGATCTACGTCTACCATGTCCAAAAGCATCTTCTATTAAAAGTCTAGCTAAACTATTTTTATCTTGATCATATGTAATTTCACCTTTACTATTAGTATGTCTATTTATGGTATTATCATCTAGTGCTTTATAGTTATTATTAGAATTAGTTTTAGTAGGTTTATATTTAGAATCTACAACACTAGTTATATTATAATAACTATCTTTTAAACTATGTCTTTTATTTTTAGGTATTCCTAAATATTCAGCCCATATATCATCTCTTAGTGCAGATTGCCAACTAGTTAAGTCTACATCATCACTATTTCCTTTAACAGCATTTCTAAATCTAAAATAAGGATTATCATAAGTTACAGGAACTACTTTATCGTATAATCTTTTACGTACAGTATCAATAGGAATACCTTCTATAGTTTTATTTAAAACCCATTGTATTACTTTATCTTTTAAACTAGCCATAATTTATCTCATTTGTTCGTTTCTAATATTATTTCCAATAGCAGCTCCTCCCATAAGTGTAGATATTATAGCAGGAACATATTTAAGAGAATGTTTAATTTTATCAGCGATTTGTTGTTTAGATAAGCCTCGCATACTATGTTCCATTAAGAAATCTTTAGTATAAGCACTAGGTATTTTACCATTATAAACAGCATTACTAAATATTTCATCATAACTCATGCCGTCTATAGCATTATCTAAATCAACACCAAAATAATTTTTACCTGTTCTATTTCTTAGAACTTTATGTATAAGATATCTAAGTTCTCTATTAGTAGCTCCTTTTTCTAAAGTAGGCAAAACATCTGATCCACTGGGATTAGTAAATTTATATGCTTCATTTAGAGCATTATTAGCTTTAGGAGAATAAGAAATATTATCTATATAAGCATCCCGTGCATTATTTCTAGTTTGTCTACTATTAACACTAGTTGAATTATCAAATCTATCTAACATTTTACTTAGATTATTTTTTATAGCATCGTGCATTAAATCTGTTTGATTATGTTCCATTTCATGTACTATAATCTCTTCTATAATATCTCTAGGATAAGTAGTAGTTTGATTGTTTATATATATTGTTTTAGTATTAGGATCATACGAAGCACCTTCTACTGGTGAAGCAGGAGCTAGTTTTACTTTTTTAGGTGCTTTCATATTTAATACTTTATTTATATCATCAGTTATGGGTATTCCTTCATCTTCAAGAGTTCTAATAATTCTATCTTTTACATCTTTTTTCATAAAAGAATTTATTCTTCTAACTCTTTTTCTACCTAGAATTTTATGTAAAGGAACTTCTTGTCCAAGAGCAGGAGGAGAAGAAAGTTTAGTTTTAGCTGTGTTTATGGCATTTTGTATACCACTATTTAAATTAGATAAATACCCACTTTTAGTAGTATTGGCAGTTGCTGTTGCAACATCATCTATTACATTAATAGGTTTAACTCTACTTAATGAAACTGCTCCTCTAAGAGCTTTATCTATTAAACCTCCTGCTACAAGATCTCCAAGAAAATTAACACCCATAGATAAATAAGGATGCTCTTGTTGAAATTTATCAGTAACTATACCAGAATTACCATCAAGCATAGAATCCATAAAAGATTTTTTACCTTGTGCTGCATCAAATAAAGCACCAATATAAGTAGGTACTGACGTAAAGTTTAAAGCAGCTTCAAAATTAGAAGATCTAGCTACTCTTTTATCTTCTGCTGCAACATTAGCTCTATGAAACATATTTTTATCTGTTTCAGTAGGATCAGCTAAATGCCAACTAGTATCTGCATCTTCTAGTGTTTGTCTATTAGGATAAACTACTACTCCTTCAGAGCCATAATTAGAAAGAGCATTATAAGGAAAGGCTTCGTTTTGTATTTCATCTGCTGCTCGTTTTCCTTTAGCATCTAAATCGCTATATCTGATATAACCTTTTGGCATAGTAGTATATATTTTACCAGTAGCAATATCTCTATAAACAACAGAAGGTCGTTTAGTCTTTGTTTCTTTTTTCTTAGCCATTATTTTAGTATTTTGATTAATATTAATATTAAATGTAAGAGTAGAAGAGTTATCTTATACAATAACTCTTCTACGGGGGAGGTGGTTAATCTTCATCGTTAATCCAATTAGTCAAACTGAATCCACGTTTAAAATAATCGTGATTACGTTTAAGATTATAAAGAGTATTATAAGAATGATAAACAGGAATATTACGTTTAAGCCACACTGTGCCTTTATTTTCTCCTGCATACATACCACTTTCATAAACAGGATCAAAATCATCTCCCTGGAACATAGCTTGACACAGAAGTCCCATAGTATTTATACAATCAGAAACAAATCCTTGTATAGCAACAGGACTAGACCATTGTTTTTTAGCTTCAGATGTAAGACCAATAGGATTCCACATAAAACTTTCAGAAGAAAGTCTATCAGCTTGAAGTATAAAATAATATTTTAATCTACTATCATCATCCCAACCACTAACAGCAACAGCCATAAGCATACCAGAAAGAATACCAGCTATATCACCTAAGAATCTTCTAATATTAGCTTTTTCATATTCAGGTAACATTTTATAATTAAGACTAAGATTAGCAAAAAAATTAACATATTCTTTAAATATATTTTGAGTTCCTTCAAGAACTTGAAGTTCGCCTTCACTTATACCATCACGTTTAAGTTTATTTTGAAATTTAACTTTATCTAAAGGTAAAGTAAGAAAATCTTTAATAGAAGCATAAATACCTTTTTCTATAGTACCACGTTCTTCATTAAAATATCCTTGTCTACGATAACGTTTCATAATACCAGGATAAATATGTTTATGATATTGCATTATAAGTCCACCAAGCCAATGAGATTCTAGCATAGCAGCACCAAGTTTATCATATATACCATGAATTTTTTTGTTAACTGATATTATTCTACCTTTAAATCTACCAATAATAGCATAAGCCTCATCATCACCTATTTGTTCAAATATAGAACCTTCTTTAAATCCCATATGACCATCTTCAGTAAGAGCTAATTGACTAAATATAGTAGGATGAGTTTCATCATTATTAAACTCCATTTCTGCTTCTTTTCTTAATTCATTTCGTTTAGCTTTAAATTGTTCTTTTTCTGCATTAGTAAGATAAAGATTAACAAATTGAACTACATCATTCTTTCTAAACCACATATATTTTCTCTTTTGATTTTCATCTGACATTTCGTATTTGATGAATTTTTTAAATAATCCAAGTTTACGATCATCAAGAATAAGTAAAAGAGCTCTTTTATCAGCATCTCTAAGATGTTCTTCTAGATTTTTATAAACATATTTAGTTCTACCGTTATTATCTTTATTTTCAAATAGTCTATGACTGTGCATTAGAGCAAACATTGCAGTATTTTGCATAAAATGTTCGCCAATAGCTTGTTGAGAATATAAAGCACTTCTAAAACGATTACTATATTTAGCTAATCCTTCTCCACTAATCAATCCTGCTATTTCATCAAAATCAACTATATTAAGATCTTTTATAATGGCATTAGCTAGAGTAGAAGCATTGTCTTTATAAAGATCAGCAAAATAACTAGGAATACCTTTAGTCCAAGTAGCTAAACCAGCGTGCCAATTCTTAGTACCAAAATATTCTCCAGCCCATTCTTCCATCCAAATATTAGTTTTACCAACAGTTATATTAGAAAGACCACCTGTAAGATTAAGCATCATATATTTAGCACTAGTAAAACTTTGTGCTATGTTAGCACCTCTTACAAATTTATTATTAGAATTCTTCCATTGATCATATATTAACCGTTTTAACCAATTTTGGTATTGCTTGATAGTATTTGTATCTTGTTTTGTAAGATAATCTTTATGTTCTTTTGTAGATTTATTAGTACGTTTATAATTATTAGTACCAACTTCTGTTTCAAATACCTTAATTCTATCAAGCATATTCTTAGCGAAAAATAGCATATATTTGTTGTCTTGAACAGCATTAAAATGACTAGCTTTAATAATAAAATCAGATATAACATCTTCCCAATTATCATTAAGAAGTTTTTTATGTTCTTCAAGATTTTTCTTTTCTGCTTCTCTTTTTTCTTTTCTCCAAGTTTCAAGAACATTATTATATTCTTCATCAGTCATGCCTTCAGTACGTTCTGGCCTATGATAGTTTATATCTATACTTTCTTTACTTTTAAGCATAGTCATAAAAGGCATATCGATAGTTCTATCATTACCATAATCTACTTCGCCTATTTGCGTAGGAGCATCTATTCCTTGTTCTATCCATCCTGCTAGTTTAGCAACTTCTTTAAGTATAAATTTAGTATCAACTTTTGCATTTTTAGCTTTACTAGGAAGAAATCCTTTATCATAATATTTTTGAGCAGTAGGACTTTTTACATATTTAGCCATTACAGCTTCTATTAAATCTTTTACGTCTTTTTCTTCTTTTGTAAGAGTTATATCTTGTTGATATTCTTTATTGTTTGAAGTAGCCTTAAAATTAGACGCTGTACTACCATCTTTTTTGAAATTATGATTACTATAATCTTCGCTACCATCAGGTTTACCATTAGCATCTTTTCCATTTTTAACTTCAGATCTAGTATTAATAGCTTTAGGAATCCAAGTTCCTTCACCACAAATAGGATTATATTCTGTATGCATCCAAATATCAAGAGGCTCGTAGCGATGAGTATTAGGATTATAAATATGATTTTCTTTATACCAAGTATTATATGCTTCTTTAGAAATATTCATCATTTCTCTAGCTTTAGCATAATAATATTTAGTAGGAGTGGTTTTAATATATTCTTTAAGAATTTGTATAGCTTTAGTACGAGGTTTATCTACAAAATCGTTATTTCCAGTACCATCTAATTTATATCCTTTAGGTATAGCAAATCCATAAAGTTTTCTATTTGGAACTACAGTAACAGTACCATCTTTATTTTCTATAGTTTCTGTAGCTATATTATTAAATGCAGAAAGATTTTCGTTTATTTCAGCATTCTTTTTATCAAGTTCAAATTGTTCCCAATTATAAGTAAATTCTACATTTTCTTCAATAAATTTAGATACAGCTTTATTATTTGTAGCTCCAACTTTACGTTTAGTAGCATCTAATAGAGCAAACGCTTTTTTAAGATAAGCAGCATCTTCAGATGTTATTTTATATAATTCTAATATTTGTTCAGAACTATTATAATATTTTTTAAGAATTTCATTAATACCAAAAACATGAGTTTCAGTACCATCTGAATTTTTTATATCATAACCATTTATTATTTTATCATATTCTGAATTATTTGCTCCATTAGAAGTCATACCTAAATAAAAAGCATTTTTAAATATAACATTAAGTTTAGGAGCATTACTTATAATTTTTCTATCAGAAAAAGGATTTCCTTCTTTAATACCTAATCTACTAAGTTGTTGTTTTTTAATTATTTCTACTTGTTCTTTAGTAAACTTAGTACCATCAATTACACCCATAGCATCATAGGCATCTTGTTTTTTAGCATAAGTATTAATAGCAGTTCTAGAACTTTTTCCTTCTTTACCTTCTTTTAATACTAAAAATTGTTGATTTATAAAATCTATTGTTTCATCATTTAAAACATATTTAGCATTATTATTAATCCATTCTTTAGCTTTAATATATTCTGGATCATTCATAAGAGTTACTATAGATGTAGTAGGAATACCATTTTCATCTCTAGCTTCTACTCTTATAATATAATCCTCATATCTATCAAGTTCATCTTGGAAACCTTCAATAGAAGTTTTCTTAAAATATTTATTATTAAGTTTAGTATTAGCATTTATAAATTTATTTAATGCCGAAGTAGCTTCAAGAGAATAAATAAATCTAGTATCACCTTTAAGCGGATTATTAGGATCATCTGCTGAATATTTGACTTCAATAAATCCAGTATCTAAATTAAATATATGAGCTTTAGTTAAATTATCTATATCATTATTTATTTTTTTAAGTTCTTCTTTATAAGAATCATCAAGGTGTCCTTCTGAAGCATGACTAAATATTTGATTACGTTCATCTAATAATCTTCTATATTCAGCATATATAGGAAATTGATGTGCTATAATATCTTCTTGAAGTTTTATTCTTTCTCTATAATAATCATCTACTACATTTTGATGAGTATGATTTAGTTTAAACTTATCATAATCTAATTTAGCTTTAAATGCTTGTCTGCTATATTTACCATAAGTTTTTTCTGCGTCTGCAATAGTAGCTCTAAGTTCGTCTATTGCAGTTTCAAAAGCCTCATTATAAGGACGTTTAAGTCTACCATAATCATCAATAATATTACTCATATTAACAGGTCGTCCATTAGCTTTTGCTTTTTTCATTATAGCTTGTAAATCTTCTCTAAATTTACGAGCATCTTTTTGACCTATAAGTTCTTGTTTACGAATATCGCCCATTACTTCTTTAGTTACAATTTGAAGTAAAGGACTAGTAGTTTCTTGCATATCGTTAATCCAAGCGTCAAACATAGAAGCACTATGATAACCATCTAAAAGAGTAGCATAATCAGCTTGTATATTAGGATTATCACTAAGTTTTTTCAGAAAATCATGAACAAATTGTTCTTCAGCTTTTACAATATTACTAGCATTTTGCAATTTAGTAACTGCTTGTTTTATATTATTTAAGGCTCTTTGAATTTCAGGATCTTCAGAATCTATATCAAGTTCTTTAATAAGTTCATATCTTTTAGCAAAAGCTCTAGCTTTTAGAATAGTTTTAAGATATCTATTGCGTTCAACAGGATCTTTTCTAATAAGATCTATAACTTCAGGATCTGAAATAGAATACCAAGTATCATCATCCTTATCGTCATCTTTACGAATAAAGTGAGTAGTATCATAAATAAGTTTATTAGTATTAGTTTCAACATGACGAGAAGCTCTAAGTACTAAATCTATTTCATATCCTTTTTGACTTTCTTCTGTTCTATTAATCTCATTTTTTCTAAAATATTCCTTAGTATCTTTAATTTCCATGGAATTACTATTAGTAAATTGAGTATTAATATCGTCAATAAAAGGAACAATAATAGAATCAGTAATAGTAGATTGCATTTTTGTAGTATTATCATCTACTTCTTCTATTGTTTCGATAGGAGTTGATTCAATAGATTCTTTATATGGAGTTATACGTATAAGATATTGTACTCCAGCACTTCCTTTAGTATAAGTTTTTTTAGCTTCTGTATAAATTTTAACTATATCTGGATTTTCTACAGTAACTCCATTAGCATTTTTAGCAAAATCTTTGCCATAATATAAATAACGAGAATTAAGATGTTTAGTATTTATTTTTTGAAATTTATATTTTCTTCCATTTATAGTTTGAATACTATAGTCAGAAGGAGTAGCATTGGAAAAATATGAAGAAATACCTTTATTCATTATTACTAATTCAGTAGCAGTATTATCTTCAAATCTTTCTAAAATAGCTTTTTTAGCTTCGTTAAAAGCTCCAAAATGAGTATCATTTTCATTATTTATATCAAACGATTTAACACCATGTTGATTATTATTTCTACGAGTATATTGATATTTTTTTACATCTATTGCTTGTCTAGCATCTGTTAAAGGATCAAAATCAGTAATTACATCTTGTCCTGTTTGTTGCGATTCAGCAATAGCTTCTTTATTTTCTATAGATGCTATTCCAAGACTACGTTCCTCATATCTATCTTTTACTTCTTCATAATAATTTCTATTAGGCCAAATATTATTATCTTCATTTGCTGACCATTCAGAATTTTCATTTTCTGCTAAATCATTAAGAGGATACATAAATACACCATCAGCAAATAAACTATTAATTTTAGTAATTTTATATAAAACAGGTTTAGTTCTTCCTTTGAATTTTAGTCTAACATAAGAATTAAGTTTAATATCAGCTTCACTTGTAGTATTACTATCTATAATTTTATACGTTTCTGCCAATTTAAGTTGAGTTTTATTTCTCAAATCTAGTGTAATAATTCCTTTTTTATCAGGATGAAGTTCAGCAGATTTTTCTTTTACTATACGTTTTATAATATTTCCATTTATATCTTTAGTTACTTTTATAACTTCTCTTTTAGATTCTTTTACATATAATTTAGGAATACCTTTTAATGAAGCATTACTTCTAATATAATTTTCTGCTATATCTCTAATATCACCATTACCATCAACATTTCGTATATTAGATAATTGATCTCTTATTTCATCTACTATTCCTGTACCACCATCTTCTTGTGAAGTCATAAGAACATTATTCGGTATCATTTTATTAATAGCACCTCTTTTCATAGAAAAACCTTCTGCAATAAAGGCATATTTTATAAGATCTATAGCTGCAAGTTTTATAAGAGGATTACTATTATAAAAACATTTAAGAAAATCATCGTATACTCTTTCTATATCGGCTGCGTCCTCTTTAAAACGCATAGTATGTTGTCCTTCTTTTCCTTTTCTAGCATCCATTAAATCAACTTGTATATAATTAAATACACCAGCATTACTAGAATGATTTTGAATAAATACTACTTTTTGGGCAGGACTAAGCATTGAAAATTGAATTAATTCTTCTTGAGTAGGATTACTTAAATCTTTTACTTCAAACGTAACACTAGTTTCTCCTTTAGTATAAAGTTTATGTATTTTATCATAAGTTATATTTGGAACAAGAAAAGAAACATTACAATTATAACCAAAAACTCTAGCTTTTTCATAATCTTCAGAAATAGAAGTATCATATATTACATTACCAGTATTATCACCTTCCCCGTAGAAGAATATTGGAGTTCCTCTAAGAGCTGTAGTTTGATAATAAAATTTATTAAGAATATAAGTTTCAAATTGTTTATAAGTTTTTTCATCAAGACTATTTCCAGTAAGTAATGTACCTAATGATTCAACTAGACTAATAAAATTAGGAGATTGCGTTTCAAAAAGAGTTCTATTAATCTTAATAGAAGGAGCTGTAACAAATTTTAGAAAATAATATAAAGGTTGATATGCAGATTGTTGTACAGGACTTGTTATAAATTCTTCAAGAGTACTATCAGTAATACTAGGATAAATAGCTTCTATTATACTTTTTCCATCAACATTTAAAGGAGTAGCATTTGATACTTTATCACGTTTTACAATATTTTTTATATTATCAAATATTTTATTTGTAGCATAAATACTTTGTTTAGCACCGAATTTATCAGGATTAGATACTCTAGCATAAGCAGTTACACTATTACTAAAATCATATAATTTATTAAATTGAAGAATAGTAAGAAGATCAAATAAAGTTTTTCCTACTTCATCTGTAAATACTCCATTATTATTATTCCTATCATTAAATAATTTACTATTAAAAGGAACATTTATAATATCATCAGAATTACTAAGAAATGCTACTTTATGACTAGATTTATCGAAATAATCATTAAGATCTAGTCCTTCAAGTCCTTTAAGATCTTCTATATGATTAACAAAATAAGCATAAGCATCTCTATAAGATAGAAATTGAGGAACTTTATCCCCATATAATTTCATAAGTTTTATAACATTTTCTTTAAATGCTTCTTTTATAGGATTTACATTATTAGTATTATAAATAGATTTATTACTGTTATAATATTTAACAATACTACTTATACCAGGAAGCATCATAAATGATATAGCAGTTTTATAATCTGCACCAACTTCAGGAAATATTTTATAAACACCAAAAGTATAATCATTTACATTTTGAATAAAACCTTCTTTAATAGCATCAAGAATATGTGCAGTAGTTTCAGAACTCCATACTGTAAGAAGATCCCCTGTAACAGCTCTATTATTTAGTGACCAACCATACATAGTATGTGTTACTTTATATATGCCATCTTTAATTTCTTTTACGTTATCTTCACCAAAGGTTTCTATTAATTTTTCAAGATTATAACCATCAGATTTTCTATAAATAGTTTTAAATTGAAAAGCAGGATTAATATTAGGTTGGACAGTATTACAAATAGAACAAAATGTATCACGAGTTACACTAAATGCTTTAAGTTTAGCTCCACTCATAGCATCATCCATATTTGCAGCTTGATCTCTGAAATTATAAGGAGAACGATTATCTCTAATGTTTTTTATATTTTCTGGTTCTACTTCATCTCTAGCATTAGTAATTCCTTCAAAATTAGAACGAGATAAATTTTCTTCCAAAGAACTATCGTGCTGAAGAATAGTTTTCATACAATCTAGAAGTTTATTATCTCTAGATCGCTTGTCATTTATTTCTTCTATACTAAGTTTAAGATATTGTTCATACGTAGGCAGACCTTGTTCTTTTGCTTCTTTGCTTATATTTTCTACTACTTTTAAAACTTCTTTATTAACCTCTTCTCCAAAACGTTCAGCGTATTCATTATCTTTAAGCCTATCATTAATTTTTTGTTCAGCTTCAAGAAATGCTTCTACTTTTTTATTATCCTCTTCACTAAGTTTAGTCTTTTCTTTATATTCATTTAAAGCCGCAATAACTCTATTTGTTTGATCAATATAATGTTCTTTTCTAGAATCATTATCTGGAGTTTCAGCTTGTTCTTTTTTGATTATTTCTTTTATAGTTTTAGGAAGATTATGATAGGCTTCTGATTCATCTTGTCTATATTCATCAAACTCTATACCTAATTGTTTTGTTACATTTTCTCTAAGTTCATCTAGTTTCTTATTGGTTACAGTAGGATGCCTGTGTTCAAGTCTTCTATTAATATAATTAATATAATGTTTAGGACTATGTTTTTGTTGATATTTAGTTTTTCTAATATTACCATTTTTATCTATATAAGTGTTAAATTGAATAGCATAAATAGAGTCAATATCAAAATCAGAACCAGTTTGAGAAACCCAAGCATCAGGAACTACTATAGTAGAACCTTGAGCATCGTCAAGAAATCCTACTATTTTCATAACAGCTATAGATTGCTTACCTTCAGTAGGAATACGATAACCTATTATTTCATCAAGATGAGCATTTTGAAGTTCTGTAAGTAATTCAACATCTGTTTTAAGTACTTTATTACCGTTTTCATCTGTTTTATATCTATTAAACTTAAAAGCACTTTTAGGAACCATTACTTCAATATAAGGTTTTGCTTCATCATAAGATTTTCCTTCAGGATGATATTTAAGTTTAGTAGAAGCTATAATGCTACCTTTTCTTTTATTATATAATTTCTTTTCATCTTTAGTTAATTTATTATATTCTTCTTCACTTATTCTATCTTCTACTCCTGCTTTTTTTCCATCTTCATTTGCTTCATAAATTACCTTTTCATTCTTAGCATCAAAACCAACACTGGTAATCTGAGCAGCATGAAATCCAGGAAGTTTTTGTCTAGTAATACGATTATTAAATACACTTTGAGCAATACTTTCTAATTTAGTAGAAAAATTACCCATAAATGTAGGCATATTAGTCATAGCAGAAGCAAAAGCAATACTAGAAGTTTTTTTAGCTTCATCTGATATAGTAATATAATCTATAGCATTACTATCAAGTCCTAATCTACAACATTCATCATATAATTTATTAAAAAATACACCAGCATCTATTTTAGAAATTTGAGTACCATCTTTTAAAACTATATTTTTATTTTCATCAAGTTCAAGACCAAGTTCATCAGTTAATTCTTCATAACTACCAAATATATTACCAGAATAAAGTCTAAAAAATTCTTGTTTATTTTCCCAAAGAGGACTATTAGGAGAAATATTATCACATATTTTTTTCATAATCTGAATACCAGCTTTATTTTGAGCATTCATATGTTGCGGAGTTTCTTGCTGAGTATAAAGATTATTATAAAAATATTCTTCTATCGCTTCGTTAACACTGCCATTATTATTTTTCTTACTAATTGCTTTTTCAAAATCATCAATGTTATCTTGCATGATTTCTCCATTATTATCCCAAATAGTAAGAACGTTAGCTTTACCTGCTTTAGATGTTTCTTCTGTATTAAGCTGATCTATATTATGTTTTTTCATTAAATCATAAACTAATTCAAGTTGTGTATTTTTAATTAGTTTAGGAATAAGAACAAATTCAGCATTTTTAATTTGTCTAGGATGAGCTACATTTAACTCAGAATTATAATGAATATCATAATAAAAATTCTTTTGAACTTGTACAAATTCAGTTAAATCATTAGGATCTAAATCAGTAGTTTCATCAAGTAATCTATTTATAAGAGCTTCATGTTTTTTAAGTTGACCTCGTAGAGTTATACGACGAATCCATTCGTCAAGAGTGATATAAGATTGAGCATCATTAACTGTTGTATTTTTAAAACCTTCTATAATAGAAACTGCTCTTTCTCTATCATTTAAAATCTTTGTTAATTTAGTAACTAAAACACCATCTTTTTTAGCACCATTTACTCCTTCAATAGCAAGTTCTTTACTATTTCTTATAGTATTTTTAATAGTTACACCTCTAAATCTATCTTTAAGATCTACTTTATAATCTTCTGTTCCATTTTTTGTAATATGCTTAAATACTATAGTGTCAAGAAGACTATTAATGTGCTGAGCAGGTGCTGTAGTATCTATTTGATAATTAATACAACCATAAAGTAGACCAGAACCCTGTGATTCTTTAGCACGTTTAAAGAAATCTTTATTACTTTTATAGAATTTAACATCACCTTCAAATAAGTCATCATAACTTATTTGCATAAGAGTAGTATTAAGAGCAAAATCTATTATATTGGCCTCATTAAATAAAGTTTTAGGAATAACGTCTTTGTAATCTTTATTATATTCTTTTATTTCATTTTTTACAAATTCTCTAAGATATTCAGCTATATTTCTATCTATTATTTCTAGTAAATCAGGTCGTTTTTCAAGATCTAGTTTAACTCCTTTATTAGTTACAGTTGTAGGTAGATATTGATTAGTACTTCCTCCATATAAAAAATTATTATTAAATGCTTCTTCTAAAATCTTTTTACCAAAGTCAAGTACAGTTAGTTTTCCATTTTCATCTATAACATTTATTTTAAATTTAGTAGAAGTAAAAACTTTACCTGTAAGATGCCATCTGCCATCTTTTCCTTTAACTATAACATTTTTTCCATCAGTATGATAATTTTTAAACAATCTACGAACAGTTGCAGCATCATTTCCAAAACCAGTTCTAAAAACAGGATTGCCATCTTCTAAACGAATTAAACCATCTGTGTTTTCAAATATAACATTAAGGGCATTAGCAGCATCTGTTAATTCTTGTAAAAAAATATTTCTAAATTGTTTAAAAATTCTATGTTCTCTATTAACACTACGATTAAGTTTATTTTCTTTAAGAAGATTACTTCTTATTTTAAGTTTAACAGCATTTTCTATTGTAGGTGATACAGTTCCTTTAACAAAACCATCAAATTTAGCATTTTCTATTTCAACAAGTTTACTAGTAGTATTTCTAAAAATACCACTCATTCTATATATTACTTCACTTCCATCATCTGCTTTAAATAAAAAATATGAAGTTACTTTATCTCCATCTTTTACACTATTGGTTCTAGTATTTTCTGTAATATTATTTCTAAATACTCTTATAGAAGTACCTTCATTATTTAATACTCTATTTACTAATTCATCAACACTGTCTACGCTACCAGGTTTAGTTGGTTGTACAAGACTAATTGATTGTTTAATATTATCAAATTCAGATCTATCTATAGTAACAAACTTATTATATTCAGATCTGATTAAGTCTACAGCTTTCTGACCTTCTTCTATACCAAATAAACCTTTTTCTTTTTTTGTTCTTTTAGCTGTATATTTAGGAGCAGTAATAATAAAATTTTTAGGTGCATCAGAAGGTATACGCATAAAATAATTAGCAAAAGCTATATCGCTTATTTCATCAGTCTTATCAGCTTCATAATGTTCATCGTTTCTAAAGAAATTAATAAAAGCTGTTGCTGTATAATCTTCTTTAGACATATGTTTATAAAGAAGAGTTTCAAAAGTATCATTATTACTAGCTCCATCAAATAATGAATGTTTTAACAATTTTTCAGCATAAGGAGTAGGAATAAAATCATTATTTTCATCTATAGTAAATAAACCATAATTTATTATTTCACCATTTTCATTTCTATGTTCGACAATAATATTACTATTATCATATTGACGAGATTGAGATTTAGCTTTACCATAATTTCTACGTCCTAGATTTGTTTGAAGAGTACGCATAACATTTGTAATAAAATTAGTATTTATTACGCTAGTAATTTGTTTTCCTTCAACGTTTATGTGATTAAGATCTATTTTAACTGTAGAATGTTTAACTAATGTATTTGCAAGATTTGTTGCAGCAGCAACAAGATTATTAACTTGGACATTAGTTTCATATAATGATCTAATTTTATTTTCAATTAAATCTACAAGTTGTTTATCTTCTTTAGTTATATCTTCAGATCTTTCATATTGTTTATATATTTCTCTTCTTTCTTTTCTAAGTTCGTAAATTTGTGTATTTCTATTACTAATAGAAGTTTCTTGTAATTTAGCAGCGTTAATTGTCTTATTTAAATGGTTTAATAATATCTCAACATTAGCTATAAAATCTCCATTACTAGAATCTTTAATAAAATAAGCTATAGTAGGTTTATCTATAGTAGGATAATAATATTTTATAAGTGTACTTAGTTTATTTATTAATTTAGCTTTATTAACATCTATACTTTTTTCAGTATCAATTCTTATTTTTCCTCTTAAAGATTTTAAATCATCTATATCTGCTTTAATAATACCTATAAGATTTTGTAAATCATTAAATTCACGCAGATTATCATCATGATCAAGAAAATTAGATGTAATTTTTAATGAATTTATAAATTCAAATCTAAGTGCGGTTAGTTTATCAGTATTTCTATTAGATAGTCTAATAGATACATTATCTTCTGATACATCAGTTCTAAGTTTATGAATAACTTCTTTACTAAAAGTTTGTATAAGTTTAAAAGCTATATCAGAATCATTATTAATATCTTCTATAACTTTATAAAGACCAGTAAATCCATCTACATTTGATGCAAGATATTTAAGAGTATCAACAAGATGTTCTAAATTCATATAAGGCCCTTGACTAAATAAAGAAAGAATAATATCTTTACTATTCATTCTATTTTTAATTCCAAGAGGATTATCTAAATCAAAATCAATAAATTGTTTATTTCCTTTTTCGTCAATTTTAGTACGATTACTTTTAAGTTTTGGTAAACTACTTAAATAATCCCTTATGTCTGCTGTTACGTGTGCCATAAAAGAACTAAATTCAGTACCAGCTTTATCGTTAAGACCAGCAATACTATGATCTTTATCATCGGAAATGTTTGATTCACTTCCTTCTACGGGGGAGCTAGAATCGTCTATACCCTCGTCAGCAGTATCATAATCTTTTTCTTCTTGTTCAGTTTCTACTTTATATTCTTTATCAGTTTCATCTTCAAATATTCTAAGACTGCTAAGATTACTATCACGAAATACTTCATTAAAAAATGATTCTTTTTCTATAAGCATTTCTTTATACATAGCAAAAAGATTACGATCTTGTATAGTAGCATTATCTTGAAGCATTTCTTCAAAATCTACTAGATAGTCTTCTTTTTCATCCATTAAGTCTAATAAATCATCAATAGACTTGCCAGTTTTTTTGGCAAGTCTATCAAGAAGAGTATCTTCAATTCTACGTATAACAGCATCACAATAATATTGTTGCTTATTTCCTTTAATCTTTCTAAAATACTTATTTTCATTTTGATATTTAAAATCTTGAATAAGTTGAGCAGCCATGTTAATACAGAACTTTCTATCTTCAAGACTATTATATCCAAAAGTATCTATAGTTGCAGAAAGTTTATCATTTATTGTTGTAGATTCAACATCAAGACCTTTACTATTTACATAGCCTTTTATAGCACTAAACAGATCTTTATTATTAATTTTAGATATACTATTATTTATATCTATATTATAATTATCTTTAGCATATTGTTTAAATTCAGTACTAAGTATTGTAGCATTATCGTCAAGTATTCCAAAAAGATATTTATTATATAATGCTTTATTAGTACCAACATTATTTTCAATAATATTAGCTATTTTAACTTCTGTACTATTTAATTCAAGTTTTATATCACAATTAGTCATAATATTATTATTTTATATAAAGTTATTGTAATTATTTTTATTTGATTTAACGGCTTAAAATTTTTGAGTAATACAATTCATCTACAAGATATTATAAATTCATCCTCGGCCATAAGAGAGGCAAATTTGGCTTGATTTTCGAGCGAAAGATTATCTTTAAATACTTGTGGTGACTGTGTTTGAGTTAGATTTATTGTAGTAGTATCTATATTATCGTTAACACTACTATGACGAATATCATCATTAGTAGTAGAAAATTCACCATTATTAGAAGTAGCTGATTTTATTTGATTAGGATTATATACTATAAATATATCTGATAAATTTGTTTTATGTGTATCCATAACAGGACTACCAAAATCAAATATATTTTTTATTATAACTCCATCTTTTATACCTCTAAATTCAGTTTCTAATTCTCTAGTACTAACTGTTTTTCCTTTATATGGAATTTCATTCCAATTGCTATTGTTTCCTTCTATAATATTATTATCTCTAATATTTAGAAATACAGGATATATTTCACCATCTAAATAAAGACCTTCTTCATAAGACTCTCTAGTTATATATGTTTCAGATACTTTTCTATTAGAAGCAGCGTATATACCATTAGGCTTTGTTAATATAATAGGATTTTCAAATTTATTATAATTATTTTTTCTTATGTTATCTATTTGTTCAGAAGATATTTTATAACCTAGTTCTTTATAACGATTTATTGCTTCTTCTATTGTTTCATTAGGATAATGAATAAAACTAATAGAATCTGTATCTTTAAATACAGAAATATTATATTCTGGAGAAGAATGATAAACAACCAAAGGTTCACCATTTTCATCAACTACTTTTGAAACATTCTTATTTTTCGCATTTCTTATAATATTATTTAATTCATCTAATCTATTTTGAACTTTAACTCCTTCTCTAATATAAAATCCTGTTGCATTATTAAGAATATCTCCAAGAATATTTAGACCTTGTTGTCCATAAGTTTTATCAATAATAGCTTTTATTTCTTGTAACGCCCCTGTAGTATCATTTTTAAAATTAGAAGGATTACTATCTATTTGATTTAAGTATTTATTTCTTATTTCTTCTATTTCACTAGTTATTAATTCAAAAGCAGCACTAATTCCGTGAAGTAAATATCCTGTACTTTCTATTGTTTTAGGACCACCTTCAAGTAAATAAGATAAGGCTACTGGAGAACCACCAACAGTGTCACTACTACTTTCTCCTTTAGGAGCAATACTTTCCCAATCACCAAACCAATCTTTAAAAGCCTTAGTCCTAACTTGTAACCACTGTCTTTCATTAAGATTAGTAGAATTACCATTAGGAGCTTTCATAAAAGTACCATCAGCTATAGCTTTATCTTTAATAGATTGCATTTCTGAAGTGTAATCATTATTATTTATTTGAATTTCATCAGTAACAGAACTTTCGAAAGTATCAGTATCTCTTCTACGTCTGTATCTTCCACCAAATCTACCAGATGGTTTTGTATTATTATCGGCTTTAACTTCAACAGGAGGAGTATTTTCTTGTTTAGGTTCTTTATAAATTTCTCCATTTTTATATCCTTCATATGTTACTCTACCATCAGCAACAGCTTTAGCTTGGTCACTAAGATATTCATATCTAATATCAACATCTTTAGTTTCTATAGGAAGATAAGGTTGAAGATTAGGAGCAGCTCCTCTAAATTCAACTCCGTCTTCTAATAACTGAGTACGATTTGGATTATCATATTGAGTTTTAAGTTCAGGATTTGCTACAGTATATTCTGTAGTTCCACCTAAATCATTTCCTTCTTTATCAGTTGCACCTTTAGGAGTTTCATATTTAACTAGAATTGGAATAATACCAGTTTTTTCAACATGAATATCATACTTCTTTTCTAGTAATTGTTTATACATCTGAAGCTGTCTATTCCATTTAGCTTGATACTCTAAACTTCCTATATTATTTTTATTATGAACAGTTTTCATATCGAAGATATAAAAATTATTATCTTCGTCATAAGCAAGAAGATCTAGAGTACCACTTACATGTAGCATTTTCTTACTACCATCAGGCATAGTGATTTCCACCTCCCCCGTAGGAGTGATGTTTCTAGATACTATCTTTAAATGTTTACCAGCAAATAGTTTACCATTTTCTAGATTATTTTTAAATTCAACAAGTTGTTTTCTAAACTCATTCCAACTAAAACCATCAGCATTAGGATAATTTTGTTCTAGTTCTTCTTCTGTAAGAGTATCAAGTTTACCTAAGAAGAAATCACGAACAAATTCATCTACTCCTGTTCCGATATTAGTAGAAGGTATAACATAAGGACTATTTTTATTAAAACGTTTAACATCGCCTAATGTTTCATTATAATTAGACAGATCTGCTTCGATAGCTGTAGTTATACGAACATCAATAGTTTTAGTAAGATCATTTAGATAGAAAAGTTCATCTTCTGTAAGATTTATGTGCTTACTATCTTCGTGCATTTGTGCTACTTTTTCGTTTTCACTTATTTCTTGACTTTCTTTAAATGTAGCACGAATAGTATTAAGAGCTTTTTCGTAAAGACTACCTTCTTTAACTTTCCAACCAAAAACTTCACTAATAAATTCTACTATTTTAGTAAATAGATTTTTAGTCTTTTTAGCTTTATAATCTTTAGCTTTAATATTATTAAGAGCTAAAAATAAATCGGAACTAGTAAGAGCTTCTACGAAAAATTCTTCTAGTCTTACTAATTCATTTTCTTTCTTTTCAAATAGGAATCTTCTAAATTCTTCAGCTTTAATTTTAGTTCCATCAGGATGTTTAGCACCAAGTTTATCTAATGCTTCTTGAAGTGTTCCATTACCTATAGCTTCTTTAAATTCATTATAAATAGATTTAGCACTTCTTATATATCCTAACTTTCCCTTAAGTTCTATATGAATCTGTTCATGTATAAGTTTACGAATAGCTTCATCCCTAGTTCTAGGATTTTTAAACATTTCTACCCATTTTGTACCAACGGTAACTATTTTAGTTCTTTTATTAACTTCAGCATTAACATCTTCATTACCTTTTTTGTTATTAAACTCTGGGTCAAATATAATAGTTTTAGGAATAAGACCAGTTCTTTTAAAAGCATTTAACTTATTTTCATCTTTTCCAAAAACATATTTTACTATATCTAAACCTTTATTCGCTGACTTATAAGAATCAGATAGAAGAGCATCAATAAATTTATTAGCAGGAAGATTAAATATATTTTTAGGTTCGGTATTAGGAGGATTTCCTTTACCTTCTTCTTTTATTTTTTCATCAATTCTTACTTGTAGAATTTTATTAGTCTTAGCACTTCTAACACCTCGTTCATTAAAATTACTTGTACCTTTTTCATTAGGAGCTGTATTTACTCGAATAAGATTGTTATTAAGAACAAATTCATTATAACTATTATATTCCCAGGTTTTATCTCCAATTTTTATTACAAATTTTCCATTTTCTCTTTGAGCTAAACCTGTTAAATCCATATCAGTATAATTATCAGATTTAACATGATTAATTGCTATATTGAAACTAGCTTTAGAGATAAAATCTTTAATTTTATCTCTTACAATAGAATCTTTAATTGTAAGTCTATCATTATCTATATTACTTATCTTTACTCTAATACTAGGAGTTCTAACATTATTTCTATATCTAAAAAAGCTAATAGTTACTCCATTATTAATAAGATTAAAACCTTTTGAATGTTCTATAAAACCTATACCTTTAATAAAAGAAGAATATCTTTGTTTATTATAAAAACAATCTTTTATAAATTCTATTAAATCTTCCCATGTTTCATCACTTTGTACTTCTGCATATCTATCAAGCAATTTATCTATATGTTCTTGTATAGCAGACATTATATCAGCTATATCTTTAGAAACATAACTATCTGTAAATTTAGCAGGATAAGCATTTACACATTCTAGTTTTCCACTTCTATTAGGAATTGTAATAAAGGTAGAACCTCCACTAAAATTAACATTTAAATTATCATGGCCAGCGACAAATGTAGCATTTCCATTACGATTATTAGTTACTGCTACTCTATGCTTAGATGGATCTACTCCTCCTGCTATAGCTTCTTGTACAGGTTTTGCTAATTTTTCACCTTCTTCTGCCGTACCTAATCTTATTATTTCACCTTCATTTATATTAGAAATAACTACTTTATGATCTTTATTAACTTTAAGATCTTCTACTAATTTATAACTTTCGTTAAGTTTATCAAACCAAATATATAAAGCATTATTTAATTGTCGATTATAATGTATACTAGTATTATTAGTAACATATCTCATTACTTTACCTAAATGGTTTAATGCTTTATCTAAAATTTCATTAAGCTCAGCATCTGTTGTTTCTTCATCTGTATATATAAATCCACTATTTATAGCATCTTTGATTTCTTTATTATTTTTAAATTTATCAAGAAGTTCTTGTTTACGCTCTTTTGTAATATTTTTATCGTAAGCTATTTCATATATTATATCAAATAGTTCTTTACAGTTATCATCTGTTTTATTAAACCATTTAGTATAAAGATCATAAAGTTTACTTATAATATTACCATCTTTATCAACAGAAACATCATATTTAAAATTTTCATTAAATTTAGTAAAAATTCCAGTAGTGCTATCTACTTGAGCACTAGTCATACTACCTATATATCTACCTTTATTATCTTTAAATATTATTTTATTATTACTATCAACATCATAAGTTACAGTATCGCCTATATTAAGTTCTTCAAACGCTTCATCAAATTCAGTTTTTTGTTCTTCATTTTCAAAGTTATAAATATCTATTCTATAAGGATTACTATATTCTAATCTTTCTTTATCTCTTTCCTCTTGTGTTTTATCTACATTGTCAAGAAAATCAGGATTTACAATTTCAGATTCATCTATAAGTATATATTCATCAGACCTAGTTCCTATAATATACTGTTTAATATTATTAAACAACATACGAGCAGTAAGAGGATCTTCATATACTTTATTAATATAACGAAATAAGTCTTCAAGATTAACTGGAACTTTTCCATTAATTTTATGAAGTTTAACTTCGTTAGCATAATCGTTAAACAATGTTTTTATAGCATTATAATATTGAGTTACAATATCTGGTTCTCCTGTTAATAAACCAGATTGAATAAGTATTACATCAGATGTACTACTTTGAACAGTATTAAGTTTTTCTTTTTCTCTTTGTATACTACGTTTTATAGTTCTCTTAGCACCAGCAATAGCTCTATCTAAGATTTCATCTGAAACTCCTTCTTCTTCTTTAGCTTTTCTAAATTTATCAGCAATTTCATCTATTTGTTCATCGGTAATTGAAGCTAAATTACCTTTATTAGCCATTTTAAGTCTAAGATATTCTAGATTTAAAGCACTTTCTATTTCTATAGTGGCAAATTGATTCTGAGTACCTGTATTTATTACAGGTTCATTAGGCTTACTATATTTCTTTTCTGCTTCTTCTAATCTAGTTTTACTATCAGCTTGAGCTTTTAATTCTTTATATTTATTAAGTTTATCATGTAATTCTTCAGATTGTTTTTTAAGAGCTTCATATTGTTTATCATAAAAATTTTTATCTTTAGCATCACATTGATCTCTAGATGTACTTATATTTGCTAATTGTACATCTATACTATTAACTTCAGTTATAGCTTCTTTTTCATTAAAATTCGGAAATTCTTTATGTAGTTTATCTTTAGCTTCTCTAGCTTCAGATAATATTTTATCTTTTACTTCTTTAGGAACGTGAGGATACAGTTTAGGAGCAATATATTCTTTTCCTTCAATTCTTGCTTTTATTTCTTTAATTTGCTCTTCATCTGTTATTTCAGTATCGTATATTTGAAAACGATTAGCGTCTTCATCTTTATATTGTACAGTATTATTATCGCCATCTGATTCAAACCTATACATTCCATCTTTATGTTCTATAAATTTCATTTTAGAACCATTTACATCTATAACCATGTTTCCTGGTTTAAGATTAGTTAAATGTTTAGGAACTTTAGGTTTACTAGGCGGATTACTAGGCGGATTAGTAGGCGGATTACTAGGCGGATTAGTAGGAGGTATAGGGTCATTTAATTGACTGCCCTCCCCCGTAGGAATAGTTGAGGGAGAATCCTCAGCCATTATAGCTCTATCTTCATCTGTAAGTTTATCAGTATTTTTAATAATACCTTTTTCTACAATTTGAATACTTTTACCAACTTTTTTAGCTTTAGGCATCTTAACAACAGTAATTCCAGCATCAGATAGAATATCAAAGTCATCATCTGAATCAAATACTCTATTATCATTTAATTTGGTTTTGTCCTCTGTTACATCAATTGAATAAGTACCATCACCATTATCATAGAAAACAATAGGTTTATCAGATTTTTCACTAGGTGCTTTAGCTTCAAGTACTCCTCTTTTATTAGCGTAAAATTGGCTACGGCCTACCATACGTTTTTTGGATTGATTCTGTTGTCCTTGTTGCCCTTGTGAGCCGTTTCCTTGATCGTCAGACGGTTTTAATGGCTGAGCTGGAGGATTGATTAAGTTTGAGGAATCAGTGGCTGTATCGTCATTTTTATTTCCTGTGTTTTTCTGTCCTTTTTTAGCATTTTCAGCAGCTTGTTCATCAGCCGCTAGTCTAAACATATCATCAATATTTTCAGCAAGAAAAGTATTATATGGTTTAGTTAAATCAGTAACTTGTATAGCAGAATAAAGATCTGCTATTTCAGCTTCATCTAAATTAAGTCCACTAATAGCATTATCAAATGTAGTTTTATTCTCAGGATCTATAGGAACATTAGCGTTTATATCTTCTGTATTATGAGCATAATAATTTAAAATAGCATCTCTAAGAGGATTACCGTATTTTTTATATAAATCTTTAAATACATTAAGAGATCTATTAATAGCTATTATACGCATAGCATTCATAGTATTATGAGCTTCCATTGCTTGACGTCCAACTTCAGTAGGAGTTCTAGCAATACCATCTCTAAGAAATTTATTAGACTCTTCGATAGATGCTTTACGCTGATACATATTATTAAGTTCAGCACTTATAGCATTTAAGCTATTACTACCATTACTTAATGTTTCGCTTCCTTCAGTACCATTAGCTTGTTTTTTAACAGTACCAAATACTTTTTTAGCAGCGTCAAGTAAAGTATTATATTCTCCAAGACTTTCATCATTAAGAGCTTTAGCTGCTCTTCCTGTAACACCAAGTTTATCTAATTTAAGAAGTTCTGTTAAATCAGTTTCTGCTCCTTGTTGTCTACTAAGAACAGCATTATCGAGATATTCTAATGCCTTAGCTAAATCTTGTCCAGATTGCATTTGTTCATAACTACCATCTTCATTTTTTACATATTTAAGAGATTGAAATGTAGCAAAAGCAAGTTGAGCATCAGTAAGATCTTTTTCGAGAACAGCTATTTGTCTATCTATTTCTTTAAGAGAAATAATATCACTAAGAGATTGTTCTTCATGTGAAAGTATTTCTTTTCTATCTGCTCGAAGTTGACCAAGTTTATGTGCGACTACTCCAGCATGAATAGCACTTTCATAATCTATATTAGGATCTAGTTTTCCTGTATTTACTAAATCTTGATACTTTTCAGCTATACTAGCAGTTAATGCTGCAAGCTCTGTATTATTATCTTCAAATTCATTTTGAAGACGCATATTTCTAAGAGCTATAAGCTGAATATATTCTGCTTGTATTTCAGGAATAGGATTTTTTTCATCTTTAGAACGTTTAGCATTTTCGTTATTAAATTGTGTAGCAGCCTCATCTACAGCAACTAATTCTCTATCATATTTATCTTCAGTTTCATTAATTATACGTAAAGTTTCATTTACAAATTGCTTAGATTCTGATTCTAAATCTGCTTCACTTTTAGCAACACCTTCTTCATTAAATAAGCCAGTTTCAATCATTGCTTTACGCATATTATCTTCAGCAAAGAAAGCCTTTAGCATATTAAGATTACCACTATTCATAGAATTAAGAGTAAGTCTTCTGATATATTTACGTTTAAGTCTATCTTCTGCTTCTCTCATTTCTACGGGGGTTTGAAAGCGAACTGTTAACTTATCAGTACTATGCTCTACATCGATACCTTCTCGAACTTTTTTAATATTATCTAATAATTCAGCATAAGCAATATTTCTATCATGAATTTCATCTATTCTACGTTGAACTTCATTAGTTTGACTAAGTTTCCACCAAGGTATTTCCTTATCATCTATACCTTCTACTTTATCTTCATCTTTAGTATTTTTAGCGGCATTTCTTTCAGACATAGTTGCTTTAACTCGTTCAAATTTAGAAGCACTTGCGTTAAAAACTATACCACCAATAACACCCCACAAAACACTATCATAAAAGGCTGGATCTTCCATATAATCTTTAAGACGACCATCATATCCATTAAAAGTATTTTTCCAAAAACTTTCATTAACTTTGCCTTTTTCTTCTCCTATAAGTATGTTACCAAGATGCATACCTTGTTGCTGAGCAATATAGTTAATACCTTCTTCTATACCTTCAGAACCTTCAGCAAGAAAAGCATTTTTAGTAGCATAAGAAGCATCAGCAATCCAATCTTTAGTTTTCTGCGCACGACTACGAGATTTCATTAAATCTTTAAACTCAGCTTGAGTTTTATATTTACCTGCATATCTACTAGCATACTTTTGTGCTTTATGAACAGCAGTAGGAGTATTAGGAACGTTTTTTAGTCCTCTATAAGCACCTTTAAGAGAATAAAGTTGCCACATATCAAATATAACATTTGCCCAATCGAGTTTAAAAGTCAAATCAGCAGATCTTGTAGCAATACGTTTAGCAACTTTATCTTTATCCCAAGGATCTATATTATTTTCTTCTAGATCTTTACTAAGATCAGGATTATTATTAAGAAGTGCTTGATATTCTTCGTCACTAAGACTATTAAGTTTGTTGCTAGCTGTAGCATAAGTATCGCTAAATGTTTGTCGAGCTTCTTGATAATTCTCGATAGCACGCATAGTAGAAGCAGTTACCGCAGTTTGTACAAAGTTTTCAGCAGCATTAGCTGTATAAGGAGAATTAGCCCATTTTTGAAATTTATTAAGTTTACCTACTTCAGCTATTTTATCAGCACTTTCACCAGCTTTTCTAGCAGCTTCTGCTGCTCTTAATTTACTTTTAGCACCTGTAATAGTTCTAATAGCATTTTTACTAAATGCTTTTACAGATTTATTAAAAAGAGCTAGTTTAGAAAGTTTAGCCATACCAACTCCAGGAATTAAAAGAGTAAGAGAAGAAATAATGCTAGGAGCATTACTCATGTAATATCCCCAATGAGTAAATCTAGCTAAACTATCATCATCTCTATGATCATAATGTATAGCAGCTTCTTCTCTAATTTTATTTTGCCAATCTTCAAGCGTTTGACTGAGAGGATTAGTATAATCATTTTCTGTTACTCCTGTGGCACGGCCTATAGCATTAATACCCATATCAAGAAGATCACTAACTCCTTTAGGTACACCAATAGCTAGCTCAGCACCTATTGTCTGAGCTAGCATATTACCAGTTTGAGTCCAAGCACTTTGTTGTCTAGCTAGTGCTAAATCTAAATCATCTACTTTATTAGGAGTAATACCATGACTAATATATTTGTCTAGTTCATCACCTCTACCTAAAATAGAATTATTTCCACTACTAGCAGCCCCAAATAAAATATTCGCACCGGCACTATCAGTAGGAGGTACTCTATTTTCTAGACTATTAACAGTTATATATTTAGGATGTTTATTTTTCTTTTTATTATCATCATAAAGTGGATTTTTGATTATAGTACCACCTTGTCTAAATACACTTTGTACGTCCATGTTATTTTCTATTATAAGCAGTTCTGTATTGTTCTATTAATTTTTTCATTTTAATAAAAATATCTCCTTGATAAGTATAAAGATCTAATTCGTCTATTACTCCATTATCTACAAGTTCATTAGTAGCAGATATAGACATTAATTCACAATATTTATCAATAGACATTTCTTCTTTTTTGCCATCAGCTCCAATCTGAACTATATTACCATCACTATTCATATTAGCAATAGCAGTATTTGCTACATCCTTTATTATAAAATGTTCATTTAGATAACCAGCGAATTGTTCATCACTAAGTAATTGTCTTTTTACTTTACCGTCTTCACGATCAATATAAGCCATATATGCTCCGTATCCGCTTTCATAACCAACTGTTCTACCAGAATCTAAAGTAAGTTCGTAGTTATCTTTTTTCATGTCATAAGCCAATTTAGCTGCTTGAGTTTTAGTACTACGCTCAACCATTTTTTCAGCACTTTCTTCGTACAATCCTTTAACAAATATTTTAGTTTGTTGTTCTCCTTTGTTTTTACTCCATTTTTCATTATTATTCTTAGGACTTATAGTTATTAAAGTACCAAGTTCACCACCCATAGTAGCTAAATTCATGTTTAGTCTATTCTCGTTCATAGCTAACATTATTTCTCCTTGAAGATTAGGAAGATCTTCATTATTCACTTTAGTAAGATTTTGACCAGTCTTAGGTTTATCTCCTTCGTTACCATATTTCCAAGCATATACTTCTTTATCAATTATACCTCCTGTGTTAAGTAAACTTTTATATGCCTCTTTCCATATTTCTGTTGCTTCATCATATGCAGTAGGAGATAATTTACCTTCTTGCATAGCTTTATATGCTTCAGCGTGACCTAATCCATAAAATTGAGTAACTTCTATGTCAGTTGTTACAGATTGTTCTGATTGTTCTTGCATACCTTTAGAACTATTTTTATATAATTCTTCAGCATCATTAACTACTCCTATTGCTCGTTTAAGATCACTATAATTAAAATCTGATTTATCTATTATATTATTATCAGAATCAATTCCTTTAATTTGAACATTAGTATCAGCATTTACAGAATTATAAATTTCTTCTCCTACACCTTTAGCAAGACCTGCACTAGCTCCAATGAAAAAACCAGGAATAGCTCCAACTCCTTCAAAAAATGCTCCTATTGAAGCTCCACCTATTCCATAACCCATAATATTTTGCGATATTCTATCTAGTATTTCTCCAGGTGAACCATTACTTGTAACTTCATTAGCAGCATTAATTACTTTATATAAATTATTATTATTTAAACTTACTTCAAGTCGTTTTTTACCATCACTTGTATGAACTAGTCCTATACCTAAATTGTTATTATTAAAATCTTCTACTCCTAACAATTCTCCCATAGATTTAAGATAATCATCATCAGAGATTTCAATAGCAATTTTATTAATTTTTTTGTTATCTTTACTAACAAGACTATTTATAGCATCGATATATTCTGTACCAAATTTATTTCGTTGATGTTCTATATGGTTTTCACCAGAAGCATCAGTCCATTTTATATCTCTATCTCTAGGAAGTGCTCCATTACTTTGTAAAGCATTATGAAACATATAAGCCTGTTGTGTATCTTGATCTGTTTTATCAAACCAAGATTTATCTTTAGCTTGAAGAATTTTAAGTTGATCTATACGTTTATTTACTCTAATTTGAGCAGTAGCATTTTTAGCTGGAAAACTTTGAAGATATTTTATAGCCTCTCCCCAATTTCTATTATCATATAATCCTTGAAGAGTTGTTTTATCAAATTTAGAATCCATAATTTATATTTTATTATTAATTATAATTCGGGGCATCGTCGTTTGCATTAGGAGTAGGTGACTGATGTTGACCTGGAGTACCTGTACCACCTGGACTTTTTACATCGTCAGGAACATAATTTTTTATGTTTTGTGCGTCCCTATCAGCGTTATGTTGTTTAGCATCGTTTATAGCATTATTTCCAGTTATTCCACTTCCTACACTAGATTGAGTACTTACTCTTTTATATTTAACATCTTCAAAATATTGATTTGCTCTCTTATCAAAAAATGATTTATAATCTTTAGGAATTTGTATTATACCAGTTTTAGTATCTTTAAAATAATTAGTAGCTGTATTATAATCATTTATAAGACCTTTTAATTGATCATAAACTCCTAGATTTTTAAGACGTTTGATATGGTCATCTCTAACATCAACAGAAGAAAAACTAGATGTTAAACTAGATATAGAAGATTGAATAGCTTTAATTTCATCTGCGTTATATTTTCCAGATTCATAAAGATTAGCGGAAAAATCAGTTAAACCTTTTATAGTTTCATCATATAGCCATTTATTATCATCAAAATTTTGTTTCATTCCTTCTCCCCAATATGGATCATTCATTAAATCTTCGTATACAGCAAACATATCCTCTGAGTTCTTTTGACTATATGATCTACTACTAGAACTTTCGCTTGATACACTACCTGTTACGTAAGTATTTCCATCATAAGATCCATAAGTAGGTCTGCTACTAGAACGACTACTTGCTTTAGAACCAGATTTTTCAGGAGTTCTGTTTACTACTTCAGACCAAAATTGAGATTCTATTATATTAGGTACGGGTTTAAATACTTTAGCATTCCATGTACCTGTACCATCATCATAATATTTATTTAAGGCTTCATAACGTCTGCGAGTAAGAGGATTTTGAACAGTTTGCTTCATCTCAGCAATAGCCTTTTCTCTAGCTTCTTGAGCTTTTATTTTATTTTGCAATTCTGTATCATCAGCAAAACTACGTCCTAAATTATAAGCGGTAGACATGGCTAAACCATATCTACCTAATTCTATTTGAGTATTAATTTCATCTCTAGCTTGTTGTGCTTTTTCGTCAAATTTAGCAAATTCTTCAGGATTAAGTTTATTTCTTATTTCATTAAGAGTAGTTGACATTACATCTTTTGCTTGAATACTTTCTTTTTCCCTAGCATCAATTTTTTCCATAGATCTATTTAGAATTTCTAAATTAGATTCAGCAGGAGTAAATGTTGTAGGCTTAAATTCAGCAAATTGAAGAGGAACAGCTTTAAGTGACATTAAATTTTCTCTAGCCATAGTATATTATTTTTCGGGAATTTGACCTTTAATTTTACCTCGCGACATACGTTGAATATAATTAGCATCTGCTATTAGCTCACCTCTCGTTTGTTCAGACAAATGAGGATTAGTAAGATCAGATATAATTCTATCAAATACTACCTGAGCACCTTCTATATCTCCACTTCTAATAGCATACATAGCTTGTCTTCTATCATCCATTCCTGCAAGAGCATAAGCAGCTTCTTGTTTAGCTTTTCTATTAGCTTCATAAGAAGCAGCAAAACCTTGTCCAGAAGCAGCAAGAGCATTAGCCAAAGTAGCACCGCTAGTTTGCCAAGCAGATGCTTTAGCAGCAGCACCTTGTGAAAGAGCATCAGCTTGAGCCTGTGCTTTACCTGTAATACGTTGATTAATAATATCGTTATTATATTGTTTAAGACTAAGTCTAGCAGCAGTATAATCCTTAATAGCTTGAATTTCTCTATCTGCGTTATCTTTAGCTACTTGAGTTATACGTTCAGCATTAGCCTGTCTAATTTTTTCGTCTTCATTATGTTTAAACGCATATTGTTCAGAAGAACTTTGCATCATTCTATCTTTAGCTGCTGCAAGTCTTTGTTGTCTAGCTGCTGAACTTAGAGTATTTCTATTAATTTCTCTTTCTTCAGCCATAGCATTTCTTCTTATACGTTCAAGTTGAGGATTAATATTAGTATCAGCATTACGAATTACAGCAAGACTTTTTGGAGCCATATAATCGCTTCTATTAATAAAATCTTCATCTATAGTTTGAAGTTGATCGTAAGCTCTACCCATAATATCAGAAGCTCGTTGATATGCTTTATTCATAATATTACCAGCATAAAGATTTGCCCCAATACCAAGACCAGAACCAATAATATTAGCAGCTGCATTTATAGCGGCTCCACCATGTTTATCCCACCAACTAGGAGATTTAGCTTGAATATAAGTTGTATTAATAGGAACTTTAGCAGGTTCACCAGGTTTACCAACTAGTTCAGTGGCATCAACATTTGGAGCTTTAGCGGTAACAACAACATCACCATAATCTGATAGAGCATTTTGAGAATAACCTAATTCTGGATCCCAATTTTTATAATAAGTATTAAATGTAGTAGGAGGCCAATTATTTTCAGAACTTTCTTTTAACATATTTCCGTAATCGTTCCAAAAATTAGGATTACCAAATTTAGTATTAAATATGTTATATGTACCACTAGTTAAATTTTCGTAAATATTATTAGTATTAGTCTTAGTATTATTTAATCTTTCAAGAGTAGAATTACCGTAAACATCTTCATATGTTTTCGATTTTAAACTTTTACTTCCTGGTTGAGTTCCGAATTTAGCTTTTCGTCTAATACTAACTCGTTTACCACATTTAGCTTTATTACTCAATCCTGCTAAAGCCATAACATTGCTATTATAATAAGGACTAATATTAGTAGGATAACTAAGCAATTGCTGACCTCCATATTGTTTTTTTCTTGTTCCATCATCTTCTATTCCATTAATTTGTTTAAGTTGTTCTTGAATATTAAACGCAATTTCAGGATGAAGTCCAGCTTCTATAGCATCAGAAGGATTAAAACCATCAATGCTATGTTTAGAAATAAACATAGCATCATTAGGAGTTATAAATAATTTTTCTCCTTTATTAGTATTTTGATTTCCTTCTCCTTCTACAACATCGCCATCTGCAAATTTAATTCCAACACCAGATTTATATTTTCCTCCTCTAGTTTTATGATAATGTTTATGATCATTTCCGTAAATCTCATAAAGACCATAACCATTAGGATCTACATTAAGTGGAATTACACCACCGCCATCTATAACTTTAAAGTTATTAGCTCCCCCGTAGAAAGGAATAGCCTCTTTAAGTTTATGTTTGCGTTTACTTCCACCATATTTAAAAGCAACTTTATTAGCTTCCATTCTATTCATCATATTATCTTGACCTGCCATCATTTGCAGAGTCATTTGAATATCTTGTTGCTGTTGTCTAGCTTCTTGATTTTGCTGACGAGTAAAATTAATACTTTCTTTTTGAAGATTAGTATTATTTTCATTTTGAGATTCAAGACTTTTAGCTTGAGTTTCAGCATTTTTAATCATAGCCTCAGACTGTTTTTTAGCTGCAAGAGCAGTAGCAGTTGCACCAATTCCAGCAGCGGCTAGAGTGGCAGCAGCTTGTATAGCACCATCTGCTCCAAATAATGCTTTTCTTCTTTTTCTACCACCACATTTTAATCTTAATCTACTCATAGTTTATTATTATAATTTATATTTAATGTTTCAAGTTTAAAAGATTTATTAAAATAGAATCTAACAACTATATATTTACCTTCAATCAAACTATTATTATCAGATCTAAATTGAGCATTTTGTCTATTATCATCATAATTAGTTAAATAATCAAAAGGATCTGAAGTATTTTCAGTATTTCTAAAATAATTTAAACTCCATTTACCTTGATTATATCTAGGATATTTATAACTGTTAGTATCTGTAATACTATAAGCATTAGAAGTACTAATATTACAGTCTATATAATTACTTGTACATGTATCAGTATATAGCAATAATCCTTTACAAGGTTTAGCAATATAATTACCCTCAGTTAATTTTATTGTTCTTGTAGTATCACTAGTTATAGTATTAAAATAATCATTTATAAGATTACTGCACCATTCGATAGAATTAACAGTTTTAACAACTTCATAAGAAGGATTTTGAATTATATCAATTATAGAATCATAATTATTTATAGTATAATTAGTATTAATTATATTTACTTTATTAATAACATTAAAAGAAGTTTTACCACTTATTTTAGGATAAATATTGTTATTAGATTCAGTCAAAGCATAACATCCTGTTATAGTAGTATCTATTTTATAAAGTTCTTTAATATTGTAAAAATAACATTTAGTTTTAGTATTAAAAGCATTATCAAAACTAAAATCATGTAGACTAATAAATGATTTAATACTTTCTAATGTACAAAACGATAAAGTATAACTTTTATTACTTTCAGTTTTTATACAAACGAAAAATCTATTATTATAATAGTCATTAGCAAATGTTATTTTATTAATAGGTTCTAGTTTAAAAAGTTTTTCAATACTATCACTTAACTTAATCATTTGATTGTTACCAGAATACATATAAATAACATTAGAATCCCTATCATAAAAGATATAACCATCTTCAGTAATAATAGATTCTTTTTTATCATATAGACCAGCATAACCAAAATCAGAACCAAATATCTCTGATACACCAGTATCAAATGGTTGACTTTCTTTAGTTAAAATATCTCCATCAGAAGAAGAAAGATTATTACTACCTGTAAATCTAAACATACTATCTTCTGTATGTACTAATATAGCATCACCTATAGCTACAAGATTTACAATTTTTCCACGATTAGTCGGGACGTTATAATAATCATTAGGATGAAATTTAAATAAATGTACATCAGCTTCATCTCCATTTAATATACTACTTCTAACAGTATTATTAAAAGTATAAATATTATTCGTATTATAAGAATAATATAATTTACGAGTATAATTATGATACATAGAAGGAAGATTATATACGCTAGACATATTAGCACTAGCAATTAATCTCCAAATGGTTTGAAAAGATTTATTATTTTCATCACTTACACTAGTATCATTTTCTTCTCTATTATAATATGTAATTATTCTATCAACAGGATGATCTCCAATAGTTAAATAATTAAGATTATAATTAGAATAAACTGCTACTTTAGTAGTATTAATTAGATCAAAATCAAGAACTTCCCATTTATTATCTTTTTTAAATTTACTAAGTTCTTGAAGTTTAAAACTAGCAGATGAACTACTCGATGTAGAACTACTAGACGATGAACTTTGTGCTAAATCTTTTTTAAATACAGTACTACCATCAGTATAATAGCCAATACATCTTTCTTTATCTAATCTAGATATTTCACAAATATATCCTAAGAGGTTTAAATCAAGATAATTATCATAATTAAATGTTTTTTCTGTACTAGTAATGTAAGGAGTACATTTTACTAATTCAAGATCTTCTGTTTGTTGAGATTCATAATCAGTAACTACATAAGCTAATTTATCAGTATTTATATTTTCAGAGTATTTAGGCTCAAAAGTAATAATACCATTTCCACCAAAATATCTTATGTCAGAAGTATCAGTACTATGATGATATATTCCTTCTGAAACAAGAGTTTCATATCTTTCACTAATAGAATTTGTAGTATTAATTTCTTCTGAAATAGGTTTAAGTTCTGTTTCTGTTATAGGAGGAAGAACTTCTTCACCTAAATCATATTCAGGTTTACTAATACTAGTTGTTATTTTTCTAGTTTGTTTAATATTGCATTCTTTAAATATAGGAAACTTACCGATATTAATATCAGCACAATAGCCTTCTATACATTTAACACTAGTACCATCTCCTAATACTTTTTCTAGATCATATACAGTAGCAGATTTAACAGCACAATTAAATATACTAAAAAAACATCCTACATAACCAGAAGGAATAGTTATATTTTTAAATACAGGATATATAAGACTATCACAACTTTCTTTATACGGGGCTGTTATAATTCCAGCATCCACACCACCACAATAATAGCCGTTACTTACTTCTCCACTTTGTTTAACATAATGAATATAAAACTTATATTTTTGATAAGGTATAAGAGTAGTATAATCCAATATATCTTCTATATTGTTATTACTCATATAAGATTTATTACCACCAATATAAAGATCTATATTTTGATTATATCTATGAGTTTTTAATACTTCTACTTCTTCTCCGCCTATATTATTAATATTGTCATCTACTATTCCAGTATTAGGATTAGATGTAGAATTTGTAATTTCTCCAGAAATATCTACATTACCAGGTTTAAAACGTTTAGTTTTATAACTAAAAGATCTAATAAAAGTTATTTTATTACTAGAACAAAGTGTGCCGTCTTTAGTTACAAAATTACTATCTCTATCAAGATAAGCAACTCTATTATAAAGCTCAGTTTTTAGATTTTCTAAACTATTTATTTCTACATCATTAAGAAGAATAGTATCGACTTCATCATTTTCAAAATCAAAATCAAATGCGTTATTATCAGATTTTAATACATCTATTTTAAGATTTTCAATATTAATAATATCACATAAAGCTGATCCTACAAAACCATCATATTTAGGAAAACAACCAGTAGGATGTTCTTCGTTATTATAACATTTAGTTAAATAATCAGTAATACTAAGATTACTTAATGAATCTACCTGATTAAATAATCTATAAGCTATACTATTAGCTCCTCCTATAGGAATTATTTCATTATTTATTTTAATAGTACTAAAATAATCTTTATTTCCTAATGTAGTAGGATCGCTTAAATCATGTCCATTATAACCATTAGTAACTTTCTTTTGTGTAATTTCTATTTTTATTTTATTAGCTTGTTCTCTAAGATCTTCGTTAAAATTACTTTCAATATAATTACTAATATAAAGTTTATTCTTAAAATTAGTTATATTTTGAACATCATAAAGCTGATAAGTAGGCTGAATTAAATCGATTACTTCGATTTCTTCAGTTTCAATTGTGGCATCATAATCAAATTTAATTAGAGCTTTATCAAATGTAAAATGCTTCCAAGCACGAGCTACAATAGTATCATCATGCGATAGAATAAAACCAATTTGAAAACCTTTATAATTAGTTTGATATTTAGGAAAAAGATGTTCTACTTTGAATATAACACTATTATCAGAATCTCTTTTTGTTTCACAATAAGTTAGAGTTCCGAAATTAGTATATGTTGTATTACTATTTCCAATAAATATGTCTTTACTAGCTGGAAACCAATCAGTATAAAAGTTATCTCTAATTTTATATCTAACAAAAAATTGATATACACCATTAGGAACAGTATATTCAAATCTTCCATTAAGAGATAAATTAGTTATAGGAATATTTGGAGATTGAGTATAAATACTTTCATCATCTGTATATTTAGATTCACTAAGATTAATAGATTTAAAAGGAATTAAAGTAGTATCAGTGGTCTTTTCTCCTATATTAAGAAGTTTATCTCCATTTAAATTATTAATAACATTACCTGTTATCTGTCCACCAGAATAATGCCAATTACAATTACAAGGAGTAAATGTATCTAATTTTTCATCATAACAAATGATACAATCATATTTAAATTTATCTGTTTTATTACTACCAGATACAAATAAATAAAACTCGTTATTATTTGGTATAATTCCAACTATACCATAATTAGGATGATTATTGCTAGGAAATACAGTATTAGGATATTGAGATATTTTAGTAAGTCCTGCAATAACGTTATTATAAAACTTTTTATTTATTTTATTATTATTATTTACTTGATATTGTAGATTATCTATAATTCTATAAATAGTATTATGATAATTATTATATTGATTTGTTATAAGATTAGTTTTTACTAAACTCATAGGCATAATACTATAATCTCTGTGAATAGTAGCATCTACATCAGCACGTATATTACTGGCATATACAAAACTATTATTCTCGACTATACTAGGAGTTCTATTAAGATTAAGTTTAGGAATAATTTGTGCCATAATTTAACCTCTTGGAAGAAATGTACTATTATAAAAGAAATTATTCCAGCCATCATTACTATTATTAATAGCTATTTTGACTGAAGCAGCAGCTTTAGGTTTAAGAGCAAGCCATTGAATATAAGGATTAGTATATTGATTATTTCCTGTAAGATTATATACAGGATGTTTACTACCTCTACTTAAATATTTAAACATCACATACCATGAGAGAGCTTCAAGTAGCAATCCATTATCGTAAATATAAGGAACTTCACATTGATAATAATCATCAAAATAAGTAGCAGTTTCATAAGTTTCTACTTCTATTATATCAGTATCAAAGTTAAGTTCAATATTATTACCATCAAGAACAAAATTATGATTATTAGATTGAACTCTATTAGCAACTCTCATAAAATTAATACCAGATTTATTTGTATCATCTATAATAGCAATTTCTTGTGAAGTAGTATTATTAGAATTACTACATCCACAAGAATTACTTTCATTAAGTTCTGGTATTTCGCAACCATTTTTATCAAATACTTTAAGTTCAGTAGCATTTATTGTACAAGGAAATTGTGCAATTCTATCACTAACTTCAAGTTTTCTTCGTTTCTTTTCCATAGGTAAAACTTGCATTTGGGATAGAGCATCTATAGTCCAAGCAGCTACACGAGGAATCCAATCAGATTCACTTATGTTAAAGTCATTATCAATTTTACCTATTAATCTTTTTAAAGGTATATGGTTTTTGATTTTCATTTCTAATAAATTTAGTATAAAGTATTTTATCGGCTTTATCGCAAAGAGTGAGTTTTGTTTTAAGTCCAATTGGAAGTTCACAAATCTTAGTAGTATCTTTTTTACATTTATTTAGTAAATCTTCATTAGATTGTCCTCTAATATCAGCATGACGATAATCACTAAGTTCTAATTTAAGACTATAACCACCAGGAAGAGTGCTATCTAGTAAAGGAATTTGATAACAATATTCATTTTGAACAAATACTCTTTTATCTTCTGCTTTATATTCTATTCCATTACGTAAACACCAATCGGCTTCTTCTTTATTATAAATCTTTTTACCTTCTGCTATAAGTTCTTTTTCTCTGCGTTTAGTAGCTTGATAATCAAGCATTTTAGCTCGTTTAGGAAGAAGAACTCTATTAACACAAATCCAACCTATACCATTACTAAAAGAATAACCTTTACCTTCTAAAATTAATTTTTTATGAACTTCAGTATAATAAGTTCTTAGAATTTCAGTATATTCTTTAATTTTAAGTTTACTACATTTAGTATATATTTGAATATTATGTTCTAAATCATATAGTTCTTTTTGAGTAGAAGCAAGATCATAAAGATTAAACAAATCAGTTACAAGTTCATAGTTATTTTGTTTATTTATAAGTAGACCTTTAGCTATTTTAAAAAATTTACCATTAATATATTTATTAGTAGTAAATTCTTCATATTTTTTAAGATCAACATTAAACTGAGTTTTATATACGTCAGTCCAAAGTCTTACAAGTTCATATTTTTCGTTAACTTCAGCTTCTAGTTCTTCTTTGTGTTTATTAGCTTCTTTTAGCTTTTCTTTATTATCCTCTATAAAGAGTTTATAATACACTCTAAAGTTAACAGGAGTTTCTTTAATTCCCATATTAATTATACTTTATAGTATTTGGTATTTCGTTAGTTTCTCTAATAGTAGAGAGAAGTTCTCTTTTATATATTATTTCTTTAATTTGACCAATCATATCTTCAGATAGAAGAAATTCATTTTCATCCATCATTGCATCAATACTATCTACTTCTCCATTAGCTATTTGTATTTCAGTAGGATGTTCAAAAGCAGATTCAATTATTATTTGATTAAGATCGATATGATTACTAGTAGTTGGAAAAATATAAATATAACCATTTATATAATCATAACATGGCATACCACATAATCCAGGAACTGCATCTCTAAATCTAGCAGTAGTTTCTTTAATAAAAGGAAATTCTCTAGAATATTTATATCCTACAGAACTAACTCTATCAAAAGGAAGATTATTAGGAAGTCTAACAGGTTTAGGAACTTTTTGTTTACTACGCTTAATCATAGGAATATCTAAATCTTCAATTCCTTCTGGTAAATCAAGTTCGCCATCATAAATATCTATAAGATTAACCTTAAATCTTTGAGTTAAACCTTTATCTACATATCCATGATTTTCATAACTTCTTCTAATAACTTCATTTCTAGTATGATAAATAAGAAGTTTAATATTTTCTCTAAGAGCTTGATTATTTGGACTTTTAACCGCATGAGCAAACTCTGATACTAACATTGATATAGAAGCCATTTTATTATTATTTTTATTATTAAAAGCTCCCCCAATAGTAAGATAACAATTATTAGTATTACTAGTTATTATACTAACACCTTTATTAATAACATTGAATTGTCATCATTTCTACGGGGGAGCGCATATATCTAATTTGTGAATAGTCCTAATTCTTACAGAATATGGCCAAATTTTGATTTTTTACATTAAGTTAATACCTTCATAAGTCTGTAAAATAAATTGGCTAAAAATAGATTTAAATAATTACAATAATTAAACATTAGTTTCATTATTATCTTTAATTTTATAATCAATATTAAGTTTATTACAAATAGGTTTAAATATCCAAGACCATGATATAGGTGCTAGAATAAAACTATTAACAATAATTTTAATATCACTTCCAGTAATATAATAAACTAATGATATTATTGTGCATACTATTAGAAATACTATTCTTTTAAACCAAGTAGAAGTAAAAAACTTATCAGTAGTAATTATAGCTTTTATTATAAGATAAGTTGCTATATTAACAATAATACAAAATGTAAAATCAAAACTACTAATAACACTATTAATAATAGTGGATATAGCTTCTTCCATATATTTATTATATATTTTAAGTCGTTAATTATTACTATCTACAAATCTATTATAGTTACTATGTTCATCAAAATTTTTATATAAAATTAACATTTATAACTAAATTATTATAAACAATAATAGTAGTAGTTTCTCAACTACTACTATTAATATTTTTAATTTAACATCTTAATTTATTATAGCATATTTTCCCAATCTATAGCAATTCCTGTACGACACATATCTGCATACCAACGATTAAATACAAGTCCGTCATAACCATCTATATCATCTATAACATCTTTTATATATAAACAAAGATGTTGTTCATCAGGTACACTTCTACCAAAGAAATCAGCTTTACACATATTAGCAACATACACATAATCATATAATTGATTATTTTTAATTTCAATTCTGTAAGTTTTAAGTAAAGCATCTATAGCTTCTTTGTCTAGTTTAACTAGTTCAACCACCTCCCCCGTAGAAGGGTTAATTGATTCCATTTTACTAATAGCAAAATCACATAATTTTCTATTAAAATGTCTACCATTATAACGAAGATAATGTTTCATATCTTCAGGCATATCATCATATATATCAAGACTATCTCTTTTCATAATATTAATAATTAAAAAGAGAGGAGAATGATCTCCTCTCCTAGTATAATTGTTAATTAATAACGACCTCTCATTCCACGACCACGAGCTTCTTCTCGTTTATAGTCGTAATCTTCATAATCATCATCGTAACGTCTGCGAGGTTCATAAGAATCTTCTCTACGAATACGATTACGACTTTCTGATTCATTACTTTCAGAATATGCTTCTTCCAAACATTCAAGAACATCACAAGCAAGTTCTTTAAGTTTATGAACTTTATGTTTAAGATGTTCAGATTTTTCTTTTTTAATAACAAGATACATAATTTATATTTTAATATTAGGAGTACTATTATTAGATGATAATGCGTTCAGAATTTTATCAAGTTTACCTTCTATACTAACAACTTTATTGTCTAAACTATTAATTTTATCATCACGTTCTTTATCTTTTGCAAATACTGGATTAAGTTCTTTAAGAATATTTTCACAGTCTTCAACAGTTTGTTCGTATTTGTTACGATTTTCAAGTATTTGTTTAGTATGTTGAAGAGTATTCTCAATTTCTGTAATTAGGCCTTGTTTATTTTCACAAACTATTGTCGCTCCATTATTATAACTTACAGTAGAAGCATTTAAGGGAGCTTCTGGATAATCTATAGTATTATTATCTACTTTTATTTTAAGTGTTACTGTACCATTAGGTACAAAAGAATTAGTACCAAATGTTCCACCAAAAGTATTAGATTGTGATACACTAATTACTTCACCAGTTTTATATTTTAGACCATTGGTCTTATCAATAATATAGATAGGACTACCTTGACTTAATGCTGAAAACATATTACACTATTAGATTTAATTTGTTATTAGGTTTGTCAAACACAATTATATGGTATCCTGTTGTAAGAGTAGTAAGAGCCTCTCCTGCACTTGAAAGAAGTTCACGAGTTGAACCACTTACTGATAAAGTAACTCCAGTTACAGTAGCAGCACTTGCACCAAGAAAATTAACTACTATAATACCTTTACAACCTTTACCAAAGACATGGCATGGAAGTGTATAAATAGCATTAGTAGTTGCACTACCAGCATTTGATTGAGCAGCTTCTACTATAGGAATACCACCTCTATTGCCAATGTATCCATTAAAACATTCTGCCATAACTTTAGTTATTTAAAGATTAAAACCAAAATTGATTCTGACAAGAACCACAGTTATTATAATTAGTATTGCAACCACAATTAGGCTGTATACTAAAAGGATAATAAGGAACTGTTACAGTATTAGGTTGGGCACATTTAATTTCAGCAAGCTGAGCATTAATAGGAGCTACAGCAGCAGCAATAGCCTGCTGAGTTATAGCATTTTGTGCATTAATATTTGCATTTGTTTTAAGAGTAGAAATCATCTCACGCTGAGCATCAATCTTATCAAGAAGACCACTACGTTCCATACCATCAAGTTTAGCTATAATAGCATTAGTCTGAGCAGTTGTAGCATCTTTTATAGCTTGAGTGCTACCCTGAATAGCAGAACCAATTTGACAAGTCTGGTCACGGAAAGCATAAGCAGTATCAGAAAAGCCACGCTCAATAGAACGATTAATAAAGTTCTGACCATTTTGAATATTATTAGTCTGATTAAGTGTAGCAATCTGATTTTCGTAGTTTCCTGTAGTAATAGCAGTACGAAGGTCACAGCAGCACTGAGCAAGCTGAGATGCAATACCCATATTACCTTGCTGAATAGCATTAATAACTTGCTGACCAGACATACCTACTTGACCACTAAGCTGAGTAATAGAGTTATTAACTCCACAAATAGCTTGCTGAATTTGAGCAGTCTGAGTACCTGTCATATTTGCTAGATCACGAATAGCAGAATTATTACCATTAATAGCCTGCATAAGAAGTTCACGACCTGCATCATTATTTACAAGATTTCCAAGACTACCAAGATTGCCATTTCCATCATTACCATTGTTACCCCAAAATCCGCCATTACGCATTAAAGGATAAAGAAAGAATAAGAAGATTACCCATATCCAGTTTCCATTACCTCCAAAACCATTATTACCATTCATCATTGAGGCAAGAAGAAGATTAGGATCAAAATTGTTCTGACAAGTACGATTATCAGGAATCATAAATACTTCACTAGTACTCATATAACTTTTAATAATTTAAAGATTAATATTATCGTACATATTACCGGTATTTGTACGATGCAAAGTTAGAGTACTATCGAAACTTGTATATTATTTTATCCAAAATAAAGCCGTCTATCTGAAATCCAATGGATTAGATAGACGGAAAATTTTAAGCGATTATGAGCCAATTCTGAGCCTATAAGCCGTATTTCTTATTATACTCTGCAATACTATTTTCAACTTCATCCTGCCACCAATATTTTTCTCCACCAAGAGTTTTACGAGGATGTGGTATTCTACCATCAGCAACCATTCTAGTAATAGTAGTTCTAGATACTCCTAGATGATGAGCAACTTGTTCAGCATTAAGTTTACGATGAACAAGCATATTAGCAATTTCTGTTAGTTCTAAATCATTTAATTCGCAAGTACCTGCTTCTATCTTATCTGCTATTTTTCTAAATATAGCTGCAATAGCTTTCTTAGTTCTAATCATAATTTGAAGAATTTTAAATATACTACTATTAGCATTAAGACTACAGTTAAACTAAGACCTATTATAAAATAAATTATATCACTAATAGGAATTCCAATATAATAATCATATATGTTAATAAGAGTAACAACAATACTATAATGTAGAAACATTCGGTAATAGTTACATAATTTAAAAGTATAACAGGCTAAATACAAGTATAAAATAGGAAGCAACGATATACTTCCAATATAATTAAGAAATATATCGTTGCCATAAAAGAAACTTATAATCATATTAAGAAATTGTATAGCTGCAATACTTATAGGAAGAATTTTAGTAGCTAATACGAACTTCTTAATTAATTGTTTATTTGACTTTTCCACCACAGCTATAACTTTTACGTCCAGAACGAGTTACTCCTGCTTTACTAATATTAGGATTAGGTCTATTAGAAGATCTATTTGGATTACTTTTAGAATTAGTTGTTCTAGGAGTTACTGTACGATTTGATTGTTTACTCATAACTTTATTTATTTTAATGTTAATAATATGTTTTATTTGAACTCTTCAAAATTACAAATAAAAATCTGCTTATACAAGTATATAAGCAGATTTATTTAGTACTACTTATAAAATTAATTCAAATTAGAGATAATTGTTAAAAATGATCAATTACTAACGTTGCCGGCACCACTACCTCCTGTATTGACCACAGTAACAAAAGCACCATTTACTATATAATATTTGGTAAATGTCATTCCTGCTACACCTAATATAGCATAAGGCGTTGGTGTATCCATAGTTTGAATATATTCTATACTAGCTGAATAAAGCCCATAATCGGTTATAGTAGGAGAATTCTTAGCACATACAACATCTCCTACTTTAGGAAGATATTTACTATATAATTGCGCGTCTATTGTTAGATTTCCTTTTGGTAGAATAATACTATTGCAGTCAACAATATCACTATCATTCATGGTTCCTAAAATATAAGTAGGACAATTAGTAGTTATTCTACGTTGTTTTTCAGTATAAGTATTCCCATTTAATACTACTGAACATCTCATATCTACAACTTCACTATTTTTAAAATCATTAGAGAGAGTAAAGATAGCAGAAAAATGAGTATTATCAGTTTTATTACTAATAACAATTTCTTTGATTTCTACAGTAGTATTATTAAAAAAAGTTTCATTATCAGCAGATCCAAATTTTATTTTATCTCCTTCTTTAAATTTTAAAAAGTTAGAATCTAATACAAGAGATTGAATTCTATTATTAGATTTCCATGTAGTATGATTCCAAGTAATAGGAATAATAGGTTCTTTTAATTTTATAAAGAAAGTACTTCCATCTTGACTATCGATAGATACTTTATTTCCAGCTTTATCCAACGCATCTATATAAATACTACCGTTTGAGCCTATATTTGCATCAAGTACAATAAATACAGTATAAGGAGTATTAGTATCAAAGTTAATATTAAATGTACCAGCATAATATACAGGTTCTGTAATATCTTGATGATTTACAATAATGCAATCTCCGACATGTACAGCAAATTTACCAATTCTATTATACAAAGCATTTCCAAACTCAACTTCTCCTGTTGCAGTATTATAAGAACCTCCAAAATAGGCATTATATTTTCTTCTAATTTTATCTATAATACCATTACCAAGTTGTTTTATAGTATCATCATTTAATGTTTTCATATCTTAAAATCTAATTTGATTCAACAATGCTGTAATTTCTGCTTCTGTATATTCTGTAATATTACTACTTCCGCCACTAGATAAACTATCAAGTTTAACTTTATCTTCCTTAGATAAAAGTCCACAAGCAGAAGTTGTAGCTACTGGGATAACTATATCATAATATTGATAATCATCATCATCAGAAAATTTAACGCTTTGACACTCTAACTTAAAACTATTGCCAGAATGTAGAACTTCTATAAATCCCTGTAGATATTCACCGTTGGTGCCAACATTTATGTTGTTAAGTTTAACTTTATCTTCTGGACTCATTAGTCCATATTTTGTTGTAGTAGCTTCTCTTATTATTTTATAATTAGCTCCCACATATTCTGCAGTACGTTCATAAGTAATTGGAGCTACTCCATCTACAACATTAACTTCAGTTCCATTAATCCTACCTGGGTCGTTTCCCGCAATTTTAGTAGTTGCTTTAATACCACCAAGTACATTATATCCAGCTTCAGGTAAAACATACTTATTAGCACCAGTTGCTATACCATCAAGTTTCTTTTTATCAGTATTTAATAAAAGACCACAACCAGATGTTAGAGTAGAATTTGCAACAGGAATATTTACAAAATTACGTATAGTACCACCCAATACTAACTTTTGAGTATTATTATCACGTGTCAACCATGCTACGTCTTTACAATAACCAGTATTATTATTCATAACAGACCCAGTAGTACCAGATACTAAACCTATCACATTACTAAGTGTAGATAAAGTAATTTCATGATTGGCACCTTTACTACCTTCATAGGCAGTACCTTCTGTTTCACCTAATACTAAAGATGAAGTAACACCAGCAGGGAGTTGTGATTCAAGAACTTTACCATTTGCATCAAGAGTAGCAACTCCATTGTTAGCTCCCATCTCACTTCTTTTAACTTGTGCATCATTAGTAACATTACTTAGACCTACTTGTGCTTTAGTTACTTCATGAGGATTTTGCTTATCTGCAATATGAGGTTCTACTTTATCTATAATAGGTGTCTTTTCAGAAGCATAATTATTAAAAGAAGAACGTACATCTCCTATAGTAGTATTAAGTTTAGATATCTTTCCATTTATAGTATTTACTTCTGTGTTTGTGCTATCTACTTCTGTTATGAGGTCCTCTATAGCCATAGAATTATTATTAGCTTTATCACCAATTTTACCTAAACGATTGGTTAAACTATCTAAAGCATTCTTAAAGTTATTAATATCTTCTCTATTCTTTTTACCTTTATCTCCAGCATAAGCAGTAGAAGATGTTTCTCCAAGAGTAACAGAAGAACTTAATTCAGCATAAGTAGTTCCTCCCCATCTATATGTTTTATTAGTATCTAATGCTATATAAATTTTACCACTTTCTCCTGTAGTAGGAAATGTATTTCTTGTATTATATTCCAATACATCATCTACATAAGACGGAAGATAAGAAGATGTAACTTTTCCATTTTCATCGAGAGGAACTATACCTAAAGCTTGACCTTTAGTATTTTTAAAAGCATCAAGTTGATTCCTAGTAGTTTTACTATAAGAATCTATAGAATCTAAAGAATTAGTAAGTCTATTTATAGCATCTGCATTTTTCTTTCCTTTATCACCAGGATATGCTGTTGTACTAGTTTCTCCTAATTCCAAATTATTTCCTCCTCCAATATTATCTGGAAGTTGTGTTAAAGGTACTTTACCTGTAGAATCGAGTGTTGCTATACCGTTAGGCTTTGCTAATTTATTATTAATATTAGCTACAGCAGTTAAAGCATTATTAGCTTTATATAAAGCTGTATTAGCTATTTCTATTAAGTCATTAATATCAGTTTTAGATTCTTCTAAAGTTTTTAATCTAGATATAACATCACTTAATGATATTTTATAATCATTAAGTTGTTTATCATATTTATCTTTAAAAGAATTATAATCTAATACTATACTTTCTTTAACAGAACTAAAAGGAATCCAAAATTCTCTATTAGTTAAAGGAGTTCCTGCTAATACAGGTTTTCTACTAATAAATGTACCAAATACTCCTTCTTTTTCAACTATTGTAAGTTTGTCATAATCTTTTTCTGAACTCCAATAATCTTTAGACACAGTACATGATACTTTACCAAGATAATCTATTTTAGGCTTCATATTCTTTATCTACACTTTTAATTTTGGTTTCACCATTATAAGTAACTACTATTTTAAAATTATGAATACCAGTAGAAAGATTAGATATATCATTAAATCTAACTACAGCATTATCGTCAAAATAATATTGATACGTTACATCGTTAACATCTACAGGATTTCCATTATACCAAATTTTTACTTCAGCACAAGGATGAATTTCTCCATTTATATTTTCATATAGCGGAATTAAATCTACAACCAATCCTTTAGGAATTGTATCAACTCCTTCTCCTTCATCATCCTCTAATCCTAATCTAAAATGTTCATTAAATCCATTTTTAAATTTATGTTCATATAGATAGCCATCATCTGGATCTATTTCAAATTTAGGATTTTCACCACAACTAACAAAGGCTTTTAAATTGCCAGTTTCATCAACAGGAAATACAAAATTAGTACTATTATCAAAACCTTTATAAAGTTGATTAATTTTTGCTTTAACATATTTAATAATAACTTCAGCTAATTTAGTTTTACCTAATTTTCTAGCAGCAACAGCAGAATTAAACATATTAAAACATTCTATCACACTAGAATTTCTTTTAGTACAATTAGCTTTACAATCTTTAAGCATTTCTTCGCCATAATCAGCAAGAAGTGCAAGTATTCTATGATAAACGCAAATATATTCTGCTGGAATAGTAACATAAATATATTCAAGTTCTATTTGTTTTCTTTCATTCATAATGTAAATAATTTATTATATATTATCTCTAATTTGTCTTGTTGCTTAGGCTCAAATACATTTATATTTTCAAAAGCATGATTAAGTATATTAAGCCACTGTAATTTAATTTTTTTATCACTATTAATAGTATAACCTTGAGAAGCCAAAGTTATAGTTGCTTCAACTATATTTATAATTTGGCTCTCAAGGTCATTTACTATATTAGTTCTAATAACGTCACTATACATATTAGTACTAATGATTTAATATTTTATTTTTAAGATATATAGTATATTCTTCTGCTATAAGTCCAAGTTTATGATTAAGTCTTCTAATTCTAGTAAGAGAATCAGTGCCATCATAAATTATAGCAATACATTCATCAGTTACATCATCTATCCAATCTTCTTTAAGTTTAGTAGATAAGTTAATAGAATCATGTTCATAAGCTGAAAAAATAGAATATAATTTATAGTATTCTGTATTTATAGTTTTATAAACATTTTGAGTAATATTATCTTTATTCTTTTCTATATTATTATGTATAATAGTATCAATACATTGATCTAAAATAGCAGATTTAAAACTAAGAAAAGAAGCAATAATAATATTATCTATTCTATCATATTCTTTTTGTTCAGCATCTTTAATTGTTTTACTCAAAACTTGATTCAGCTTAACAACATTTTCTCCAACATCTTTTATAGCTGATGCCATTTCAAGTAATGGTTTATTTTTAGCTTTAGATTTATAAAGATCTACAAGTTTAATTATAAGTGTGTAAGCTATAAAAACACCACTTGAGATTAAAACTGTAATATAAGATGAATTTTTAACTGCATTACTAATTATATCATTTACTGTTTGCAGTTCGTTCATGAGATTAAAATAAAGCATACCTCCCCCGTAGAAGAGATATGCTATTATACTTTATTATGCACCAGCAGCAGCAAGTCCAAATACTGTATCAAGAGTTGTAATACAAGTAGCACCAACAGGAACTGCGATATGAACTAACTGATAAACTACTTCATCGCGCTGTTTAGCATAAGCACGAGGAACTGCAAAACGAAGAGTATAAAGTACATACTGAGATTCACTAACTATTTCAGGATAGCCAGGATAAATTGTTTCTCCATCTGCATATACATCGTTAAAACCTTTACCGGCAGCACATTTCGATGCAAGATCTTGTATATCAGCTTTATCAAGTTTAGCTTTCTTACCATGAGTTACACTAGTAGGTTCTACTCCCATAAGACCATCAGCGCCTAGTACTTCATAATCTTTACCTGCTTCAATAGCTGTAATAGTAATAGCACCACCGCTATATTCTGCTTTAACACCAAGCTGATTTTTATTACCATTAATCTGAGCTGTAATAGCCTTAGCTACATCAGCAGCTGTAGTAGTCAAAGCACGAGTAGTAAATGTCCAATTACTACGCTCATTAAATACAGTACCCTTTTTAATTATGACTACTGTATAATCAGTTCCTTTTTCAGGAGTAGGAACTGTAATTTTAGCAGTAAAAGTAGCAGCAGCTTCATAACTAGCTTTAGATACTTCAAGAGTTTTAATATCTACCTCAGGAAATACAAAAGGCATTTTATTAGTTCCGCGACCTACTACAATAGAAAAATTAGAAGTAGGTGCTGCTGTAAGAAGAGAACCATCTTTAAGACTAAAAAGAGCTATAGTACCTTCAGTAACAGTAGTCAAATCTGTAGACTTAGCTGTAGAAGTAGCATAGGCATTCTTCTTTGTTATAAACAATTGTTTCATTATTATCTAGTTTTTAAATTATTATTATTGAGTTGGTTGAGCATTACCTTCATTACGATAATTATTTCTTACATTCTCTTGTCTAGTATTTTGTTCTTGCTGTTGACTAGCCATAAGAGAACCAGTAACAGCAGCTCTCCAAAGGTCAACTGCGTGTTTAACAATATCAACGTGCATATATTCTGGTAGATCACAATCTTGATTAGGCTTGCCAAGATCTTCTCCATAAACTATCTTATTAGGAGTACCTATATAAGACATTCTAAGTTTATAAGGAAGCAAATCACCATCTAATATATATCTAGTTTCTGTTTTTGTATTATTAGTTACACTAACTTTATTAAATTTATCAATATATAAATCAAATATATTACTATTATCTCTATCGTTATATGTAACTATAATAGGACTACGAAGTCTATTTTTGAGAACAAAATCATTAAGAGTATCTGCTAAATAAGCATCGTCTATAATCCGAACTGGAAAATAATTTGTTTCTACATCTTCATCATTAAAAGAAGGAGCTGTATAATTAGTAGTTCCGTTATATCCAAGTTGATTTTTCACTTTTTTGTAACTAAGTGAAAAATCAACAAGATACATATATTTAGGAATAGCTGTTTCAACAGTATTAACTACACATCTCATTCTACCTGTATTTCTATCAGAAGCAAGAAATTTAAAAGTAAGAGGAGTAGCAATTGAAACTGTATTAGGACTCATATCTATATAATGTACATGATATAAATATCTAAGTGCATTAACTTGTCCTATTTTAGAATTATCTGTAATAACTCTATCATTAGTTATTCCGATATTTTCTTTAATGATTTGATTAACAGCATCCATTTGAGATGTGTTAAGAAGCAAATCAATTTGTTCAGGAAGTATTGCCCGAGTATTTTGCATACCCATCTGTTGGGCATATTGTCTAAACATTACGTGCATTTCGGGCGTAGTCATATCTTAAGTATTTAGTTAAAACATTCTAAGTTTATTTTCATAAAGCTCTTTAATATCCTTATTATCTGGATTATTAAAGAAGGCAACAGCACTATTCATATTAGAACCAATAAGTGTACCATCTGCTGTAGAAATTTGCTGATTAAATTCAGATCTAATAAGTTCTCCTCGTACAATAAGAGTTTCTATAAATGCTTTAGTAGTAATATTTCTATCATTAAACATTTTGTTAAATTTATCGGGATTAGTATTAACAAAATCCATAAGATAAGAATTCTTTTCAGCATCGGTTTTAAGAAGAGCTTCAGATACATTTTCGTTTCTAGAAGCTACTACTGCAATATATACAGCATTACGTTTAATTTTAGACGCATTAAGCTCTATAAAATTACGCATAGCTTGCATACGATATTCAGTAAGTTTCTTCTGTTTCTCTGCTTCTTTAGCTTCATCTTTAATATAGAATCGAATAGAAGGATCTGAATTAATAATAGCAGTATCTTTAGCTACATCACGATAAAGAAGACAATGACGATATATAATATATTCTTCAAGATTAACAGGACGACCGAACTTATATTTTTCACTTTCAAGTGTATTAAGAGCCTCAACTTTACGTTTAATAGCATCTTTGATAGCTGAAAGATTTGTTCGATCTACTTTAGAATATTCTTCATCGATAAGCTCTTCTTTACGTTTAAAAGCAAGATAGTCACGTTTAGTATTGTAAATAAAACTAATATTAAGAGGAACATCATTTTCATTTACAACAAATTGAATATTGCTAAGCCAGGCTTTAACTCTAGTTGTAAAATCAGCATGATTAGGTGACAAACCAATAAGAGTAGGAAAATAGGCTTCTACTTCACCAGCATTAGAAGAAAGAATGCGACAAGAACTAATAGAACTACCAATAGTTTCTTTACGTTGTCCAAGAACTTTCATATTAACTTTACGATAATTAGAATAATTATGAACAAGACTGATTGTAATAGTTCTATTATCTACATATTCTTTATCAAGATCTTCATCAAGTTCTATATTAGAAGTTTGCACCTCTTGAACTTTAGCAGGATTATCTTCTTTATTTATTTTAATATCCATTGTTCTATCAATTTACTGAGTATTATTAATTAGAGTACACACTTAAGATGGAACATCTTAGTAGCATTATTAACCTGCAAACCATAGCTGTTCTTAATTTCGTAACGTGACATATCTATTTCTGTAGAAATAGAATTATTAGGAACAGAACCCCAAGAAGCAGGAATATCAGTAAGACCTTTGAGAATACCAATTTTATAAATCTGACCAGATTGACGAATTTTACGAACATTACGTTCTCCACTATAAGTAGAAAGGTCAATAAGGAAACACTGATGAGATGTCATAGGACGACCAGTACGAGGATGAATCATACCATTAGCTTTAGCATTTTCAGCAAGTGTACCAGTATCAAGGAAAGGAAGATGCTTAACAGTAATTACATGACCATCTACAGTCTTATAACGACGGAAGTATTTACCATAAGAAAGACCACCTTCATAATCTTCAATCATCTTATCACCAAGAGGAGTAGCAAATCCTTCAGAACGGGCATCATTACGCATAGCCATATCAAAGTCTTCCATGAAACCTTTACCACCCATAAGAACTACTTCCATAGAACCGGTATCAGTATCTTTATCGAGAATATCGCCAATAGTGCGTTCAATCTTGTTTAGAGTAAGAACTTCACCATAAGTATCATAATTAGATTCACGACAAATCTGCATCATACCAGCAGTATGAGGAATAGGTTGGCCATTATCAGGATCAATAAGAAGAACTTCTCCATTTTCATTACGATTATATTCAGCAAGCCAAAGACGCTCTTCATCCATTATACGAAGCTGAATATCATACTGACGCATTTCTTCATTAATCCAAAGATTAGTTGTACCACCACTCTTAGTCTTAAATTCGTAAGTAACTACAATATTAGAAATATTACCAGCAATTTCTTTAGAATAACGATGGAACTCAAGCTGTGAAGTCATCTTACCTGGCCCCATAACATTACTCCTATTACCTTTAGAATAAGATTCACTAATAGTAGGAGCAGTCATAGACCAATATTTACCTACTTTAAGATTATCTGCATCTACAAAAGCATTAGGATCAGGAGTAGTAAGTTTAAGACGATAAAGAAAACCTCCATGAGGGCCTTCACCAAGATCCTTCATAATACGAACCTGCGTAACACCATCAGGAGCAATAAGACCATATTGTTCAATAAGCCAATGAGTAGCAAATTCAACATCAAACATAGCTCCACCTTTACCAGGAGTAGTATTAGCTGTGTTAAAATAAAGAACATAATCATTGAACTTCATACGACCCATAGTCTTCCAAGTCCACTGAACTGTCTTAATATCCTTAACACCAGTACTTCCTTGTCCTTCAGTAAGGAATGTAAGAGGAAAACGATCATCATCCATACCATAAGTGTATGTCAGAGTATTATTAATTTCCTCAGGTTTAGTAAGCATAAGATGAGCTATGGTTTCTTCATTGGAATAACCACGATCATCATAATTACCACGAGATACTTCTCTAAGTTTATACATACTTATTAAAGTTAATTTAGTTAAACAATTAATTATTAAAATATAATATCATCAATACTTGTCTTACCATTTTGTTTTTTAACAACTTTAACAGTTTTAGCAGAACGATTTTCTTTAGACTTAACAATTAGTTTACGAACTTCATTTTCTTTAACTGCCATATCTATAAGATCTTTATATGTCCCACCTGTAAACATAAGCCAAGCATCAAGTAATTCACGATTAAGATATTCTTCATCAGTTAAATCGTTAAGAGCTTTTTGATAACCAGTTACTTGATTTCCATTATTATCTTGTGCTGTAGCATTAGAAATATAATCAAAGAAATCATTAGCGGTAACTACAATCTTTTTACCATTAACTTCTTTTGTAAAACTTTCTGGAATTTTATAACCACCAATTACTCTACTATTTACAATTTTATTTACATTCTCCCAATATTTCTTTATATTTTCAGCTTCAGCATTACGTTGTTCAGCAGCTTTAGTTTCAATTTCTTTACGAACTGCCTTATCTTTTTCAACTAAAGCACTAAGTTGAACTCTTGCTTCGTCATAAAGACCTCCTGTATCTTTAAGATACTTAATATAATTATCATTAAGACTTTTATTGCCAAATTCGGCAGCAGCCATTTTAATTACAGCAGTAAGTTGAGCATCATTATCTTTATCAAGCTGAATGCCACTACGATCAGGAATATCACCAAAACCTCTAGGTGTACCTGTTAATTGAACATAATCTTGAAACTGTCTAAGAAGAGGATTATCCTGATAAAGTCTATTAATAGCAGCTTGCTGAAGTTCATTGGATTTAAGAGAAATAACAGAATCAATATAAGATTTTACTCCAGCAGCATCATTTGTAAATTCTACTTCATTACCATTCTCATCAGTAATGGCAATTCCAATTTCATTTTGAATAGAAGAAAGAGTAAGACCTTGTCCATCTTCGTTATCCTCAACATTAACAGATTTAAGCCATTCAGCTACATCTTTAGCTTCTTTAAAAATACTTCCTTTATCATCTACCAGATCGCCATTTTTAGCTACAGTGTAAGTAGTTCCGTCTACTTCAATTTGATCGCCGACATTTAGATCCCCCGTAGAAGTGATTTGTTCTTCTTTGACTTCATCTTTATGAGTTTCTTGAGTTTCTTTTACACCTGTATTAGAAACATCTTCTACATCATCTCCACTAAGATTAGTCACATCCTCTTGTTTAACAGGCTCTTCAGTATTAGAATTAGTATTATTAACTTCTACCTGATTATTTGAACCTTCAAAATCAATGTTTGGTATAGCCATAATTTTATTAGTATTATTAACGTTAATATTAAATTATCTATTTGTCACAAAGATATATCTTTTAGCTTCAATAGCAAAATAAAATATATTATTTTTATCAGATTTAAAGCTAGTTATAGTATAAGATTTATGTTTGCTGTTAAGAGTAGAAAAAAGAATTAGACCTAAAATGCTAAACAAATTAATAACATACTGTTAATATAGATATAGGCTAATTCTTCTAATTTTTGCTTCTATCGGCTTAAAATTATTTAAACGTATAATCCTATTACTTAAGAATTTAAAGCTCTTAAATCGAATAAAAATATTTAGAATAACTTAAGTTAATCCTCTTGTTAATCATAAAGACTAACAAGAGGACATGAAACAATATGGAAATGCACTAAAGTATCATTAATAGATATAATCCTAGTTTTGTTATTACTCCTAAATAGCTAGCAATAATATCATACCAACTCCAATCATTAAATTTCTTTTTATCAATAGCTTCTTTACCGAATATAAATCCACTAGTAACAATAATAGAAAGAAGTAATACAAGCCAAAGTTTAAAACAAAAATGTTCACAAAGAGATATATTAATATCTAATATTAGATAAGATATAAAGAAATGTAAAATCTTATCTTTAGGAATTTTACTAATCCAATAACAAAGTTTACTTATCATATTTATTTTTATTAGTTTTAGCTATTTTAAGTTTTGTATCAATATCATGTATTTTAACTTGACGATCGGCTGCTTTACTATAAGTATCAGCAATAAGTTTTTCACGTTCAAGTTGAATACGTTGTTGTTCAAGATTTTTCTTATTATCTTCAGCTAATGCTGTAAGTCTATTTTTAGCATCAGAGTCAGAATTATCAGCAGCAAGCATTGACATATCAACATCAATATATTTAAGTTGCATCTCATAAGCATATTTAAGTTCTTCTGTAAGACGATCTTGTTCACCTTTAGCTGCAATTTCTTGAAGTTTAGATTGTATCTTTTGTTGTTCCATCATTTGTTGCATTTGTTGCATCTCTGTTTCATGTTGACGTTTAATCTCCATGAACTTTTGTACTGTTTTCTTAATCTGAGTAACATTATCTCCAGATATTGCAGCAATAGCCATATCAAGATCACCATTTTGAGCAGCACTAAATGCCCATTGACGAAGTTGTTGAACTTTATCTATTTCTTTAGCATCATTGCGAACAGTAGTAGAATAATCAGATCCTATAAAAGTATCAACATCAAGACTTATAAATCTGCGTTTACCAAGTTCATCCCAATAAGAAGTATCAAGTCCTTCAGCAAAAGCAAGTTTACAATAATCAATATCTCTATTATAATCTGCTTTTCTAAATTCGTCAAACATTTGAACAAGAATTACCATACCCATAGAAGAACGATTTATAGCTTCTTGTGTAGTAGAAGCTCCAGCAGATTGTGCAATTTCTCCATAACGTTGCATATTCATATCTACCATCTCTCTCGCTTCAAGTTTAGTAGCCTCCATAAGATTAGTAAGCTGAGTAATATAATCGCCCATATTAGCATTAAGTAATCTTATTTGTTGCATCTTAAGTGAATTAGTATCTTCACTATCATCTATAATAAGAATACCATCAGCAGCTAATTTATAAATCTTATCTTCAGTATTAGAAGCAATAAGAGATTCAGGCATAAGAAGAATAAGCATTTTATTCTTTGCTATAACCATTTCACGATGATAGGCAAATATATTACGCATTACTTGATAAGGAGTAATAGTTTTAATAATACTAAATTTACCCATAAGAGGAAGAACTTCCATTATACCATTATAAGGAAGTTTACCATTACGATTAAAAGGTATAGCACGAGCTTTAATAGGATATATAGAATTATATCTTCCTCCTATACGATAACCTTCATATATTTGAGGTTTATAAACCCATTCAATAGATATATCCCCAGCTTCTTTGTTAAGTTGATAATCTTCTTCTACTACACGAGTAGTTTGCATACCAAGCTCATTTACATAAGTAAGAATACCTTGTTTTGCTTCTCCTCTCCATACAACGTGCCAAACTTCAAAAAGATTATTATTTTCAGCATGAATACTAATAGGCTCTTTCTTAAATAATTCTCGTTCAGTCTTAGAAAACTTTTCACAAACTTCAGGATAAGTTTCAAAAAGTTGAGTATAATTAAGTCTAGTTACTCCATTATTAGCAGAAGTTTTAGCATAATATGTTTCAAGAAATTTTTTATCTTTATCATCAAGCATATCATCAAACATATCAATAATTTGTTGATAAGACATCAACATTTTTCTTGCAAACATATCATGATCTTCTATAAAGAAATTATCATTAGGAATAGGATACGCTTCAAGAACAGGAACTCTTTCTTTAAATAATTTATCACCTCGCACATCAGAATAACTATAACATTCTCCAAGAGCTACATAATCAAAGAAGCAAGAAAGATATATAATAGTATCTTTAGTACTTGCTCGAACGTAATCAAGCATATCTTGTCCTTGTTTGCTTTCATCATCTATATATTTTTCATTAAAATCTGCAACAAATTGTTCCATATCAGGCATAGCATCTTGAGGATTAATAGATTGAGGATCTTGTCCTTGTTGCTGAGCCTGTTGCATCATAGCTTGGTATTGTTGTTGAAATGCTTGTTGAAATGCTTGTTGAGCAAGTTGACCAACTTTTTCTTTGAGTTTAGCATTTTTATTTATTACAATATCTGGATTATTAGCACCAACTACAAATTCATGAACTCCTTTAAAATATTCAGATACATATCTACGAATAATATCTGACATAATATCAAGATTACGAAGAGTAGCAGGAAAACGTAGATATTTTTCATTAGAACTATTATAAGGATTTAGAGTTTTCTTATAAAACTCATTTGGCATATCTCCACGAAGAATGCCAAGTTTTAATTCAGTATCATTTCTATCGTTGAAACTAAGACCTGCATCAATTACATAATCAATACATCCTGCGTACCATTCAGCTTTCTTTTTTGTAGTAGCATTAACTCTTTGTTGAGGAAATTCTAAATTATGTGGTATCATTTTATTGGTAATTTTATAGTTTTAATTATAGATATATTATTTCGTGTAAAATCCTCTAAAACTTCTGTACTTCTAATCCAATAATGACCATTATATAGTCTATTATTACTATTTCTTGCAATTCTATGCCAAATAGCAGTAAAACCATTTTTATGTAGCCAGTTAAGACTAGGATATTCTTTTATTAATACACCATTGCTATCATATTCTAATATTGTACATTTTCTTACTTTTTCGGAACGACGTTGTTGACAAGTACCATGATTTATATTATGTTTTTGTGTACACCATTCTAGATTGTCAACGTTATTATTTAATGGATCTTCATCTATATGATTTACAACAGTATAGTTATTAGGATTCGGAATAAAAGTTTGAGCCACAAGTTTATGAACATAAAGAGATTTTCCATTTAAAGATACCATATATCTATCTCTACAATAACTTTTATGCTTTTCTTTTTTATTATTTTTATATCTTATATTTCCTTTTGTGCTAATTTCATAATCTTCAAAATTAGGAATTTCTTTCCAAACTTCTATAATTTTCATAACATTTTATATTTTTATAAGTTTATAATCGTTATAATCTAAAATTTTAACAAGTATATAATCTAAAAGATAAGTATACGCTTCATTAGCTTCATATTGAATACAAGGTATATTAACAAAGGAAAGAGTGTGCATAACACAATGTAAACATTCATGTGCAGCAACACCAATTTCTTCTTTTGTTTCCGGATGTTTAGGAAGTTCTATAATTCCATTACCATTATATTTATTATACCAATATGAAGCAATAGCATCATCTTCACTTTCAATTATGTATTCTACTAATTCTGTCCAAGTATTAGTAGGTTCATAGGACGCAACCCAATCTTTAAATTCATCATGAGTTCCTATAAAAATAGTAATATCTCGTTTATAAAGATCTATATTAATAACTTTATATTTAGCCATTAGAACCAAGCTCTAGTTAATATATTTTTTCCATCTTTATCATCTAATACTTTTTTACGATGTGCTAATTCTTTAGCTGCTTCTATGTCACAAAGTCGCCATTGAAGAGCGCGAATAATCATTTCAGAAACTCGGTCAAAGTTACCAAGATTATTCCATTTCTTAAGTTCAAGAATAGATTGATAATCATATATTGTTTGAAACAAATAAACATCGTTACCTAAATCATCTTGCCCAATAACTGAATATAGCATTTCTTTAAGTAATCGAAGACCTTCAAGTTTCTTTGTTCCATCACCCATATTAACACCATAAGTAGAAACTACATTTCCTTTAATAGATGTATCCCAAATTTCTACTGGATCTTTCATTAGATATTTAAGGGCTTTCCATTTAGTAAAATTACTTACAGTTTCTCCACGATTGATTTCAACTCCTGTTGTTCCAACACAATTATAATATTTAGCTAAAAGTAAACATACTTTATCAGCTTCTTCTAGTTTTTCAGGACGGCCATAATATGCTGCTACGAGTGCTGTTTTAAACCCATTATATTGAGAAGGATTCATCCATACTTTAATAGAGTTATGGGAATGTTTATTAGTAATAAGTTTATTTTCCTTATTAACACCAACAGGGTCATAGCTTATAGAATAAAGTCCAGGAGGCGTTCCAATAACTTGTTTACCTTCTTTATCAATATGTGGAACTTGCATTGGATTAAACCATTTTCTAATACAACCATGAGGATGCTCATGTCCTTTACGAGGAACACCTTCTATCCAATCATAATAATCTTGATTATGTTTACCTCCTTCAGCTTCTATTCTAGAATTAGTTTTAAATATAACTTTTTTACCTTCTTCAAATAACCAACCATCAACATAAAATTTAAAACTATTATCTGTTCTAAGACGCTCTTCCCAAGCCATTAATTCTTCACTACTAAAAAGATTTTCAGTAGCAGAACTAAAAGACTCTGCTGGCATAAGAGCATATTGTCCTAAATAGTTTATATAATCAGCAAATGTTTTAGCTGTATCTTTTTTCTTTTTACGTTCATTATATGCAATACGAAGACCTAATTCTATATTAGAATTTCCATCAGCATCCATCGCATATCTATCTCCTATTTGACCTTGAAGCCCCCAAGCATAACTTTTAAAATAACCACAAACTTCATTACGACAATCTTTATCCCAAACATTCTCAAAAGGCATAAAATTATATGAACGAGGAGAATAAAAATTTTGTTCAAATACTTGCATATTACCAGATGTAGCAGTACCCCAACAAAATAAACTACCAGTAGTATAACTACCAGTACGCATAGCAGGTTCCGTAACTGCCATAAAATCATCGAAATTTTCCATAGTAGAAAGTTCTTCTACTTTAACATTTACAGCATCTTTACCAATAGCACAATCTGGATTATTCATTGCAGATACAGTAAATAAAGCAGAATTCCAACTTTTAGGACTAACAACTCCACTAGGAAGTTTAAAACCAAGACGAAAATTTTCTTTATCAGTTGATAATATACCTTTTACAAAAGGAGTTTTAGTTTCATAAAAACGAAGATTATTAATAGTAAAATCAGTAAGACCACCAGTAGCAACAAGATACTTTTTATCAGCAGCAACATGAATTTGAACTTTACGAGGTTGAAGATTTATAGTATTGGCACTGTCTGCTGCCATAATATAAGAAAATCCACCACGACGAGTTTTATCTATTATAAGATGAAAACCATTACGTATAGCAAATTCCATTACATGAAAAGTCCAAAATTGAGCATCTATAAATTTACTAAAATCATAAAATTTCTTACCTACACTAGATTTAGCTGTACTTTTAGTAGTACTTTCATCAAGCTGTTCAATCATAGTATAATTAAGAAAATTATAATGAGAACCAGTTATTCTTATATTCTCAATTTTACCATTACGTAAAAGACATGGCATACTAATACCATGTCGTCTTCTATATTCTTCTCTTTTTCTTAACTGTCTATGAGGAATAGTATCTTCTTTAAGAAAAGTATATTTCTTATTTTTACGATAAAAATCAGCCATTTCAGTAAATAGATGAGTATTTACAAATTTATCATCTGGTTGAATATTAAGAAGAAAACCTCCACTATCTCCAATAAGAAATAAATTATCAGGATCATTATATCCTGCTTCAGTAGCAGTTTTATAATGTGATTTATTCTCATTTATATAATTAAGAAAAGGATAAGTTTTAATTATCTCTTCTACATTATTTTCAAGTTTTAACATATTATTTTATTAATAATATAATAGTAGTAATAAAAAATAAAGCTCCACAACCTATAGCAATATTACGTTGATTAATAGCTTTATGATAATCTTTATTAATTCTATTATTTATATTTTTATAATTTTGAAGAGCAATACTATCATTAGATATTATATTACGAAGATTAGTATTAATTTGTTTTTCGTAATCTAATTGTATAAGTTTACTATTAGCACGTCTTAAATCATCATAAGAAATTAGCACTGAATCATTGCGATTAACTACCTCCCCCGTAGAAGGGAAGGTAGCATCATAATCACTCTTCGCTAATAAGTTTATAGAATAACTTAAGAGTACTATCGTTATCAAGACTTTTAACTTCAATAACTTTAGCATCTTTAATACTATCTAAATGTTCAACTTCAATAATAAGTTTAGTATTAACTTTATTTAATGAATCTAATTGAATTGTTTCTACGGGGGAGGTGATAGAACTAGTATTCTTTTTACGTATTTGTATAAGTCCAATTATAAGTGCAATTAAAGCAATTATCACAAATGTAAAAGAAAGAATATTATTAAGTATATTTTTAAGATTATTCTTCATCTAAATCTTCTTCATTAATAAGAGTATAAGTAAATTTATTACCATAAATAGCAGCAGATTTTTTAATAATACTCATAAAAGAATTAAATTCTCTAGGATCATTAAATACTTGACAACCTGCTGAATAATTATCTACAGTAGCTCTAGTCCAAAATTCATTAGAACGATGAATATTAATACCAAACATACCAACATCAACTTTCTCAGGAATATAATCATATTTATCGTCACGATTATTATCACGATAAACTTTTACAGGTTTATATCTTTGACAAAGTGCATCGTATTTTCCACGATGTTTATCTATTTTATAAGTTCCTCTATATTGTCCAGGAGCAAGAATAGCAGTACCTTTAATATTGCTAGGAGCTTTCATAAGTTTAAGTCCTGGTTCTGTAGTAATATTATATATCATTCGTTTCCATCCAGTACTAGTATTATAAATAAGTACAAGATAATCATCGTACTTATTTGTAATTTTGCTTCCTTGATTACTACGAACACCTATAATATTAACATTATAATATCCGTTTTTAAAATAAGCATAACCTTTTTTAGCAAGAACTTTTTCAAAATCTACTTTTTTTACTTTTTCATACAAACGATTTTTCATAATTCAAATAAATTTTTTTGAACAACATTATTATTTTTACTAGCTCTAACTTTAACTAATCTATCAGCTAGAACTAAATCTGCTTCTTTTCTACGATAATTAATTCTATGCCAAGTAGGAATTTCAATTCCATTAGGATCTAACGGATATTGATTATTTTCATCTCTATAAGGCATACCATATTTATTTTTAATAAAAGGACTAGCAATATGACAAAGACCAAGACCAACACAAGGAATATCAAGAATAAGTTCTACCATTCTTGCATACATAGATAATTGCATAGTATAATGATACCCGTTACAATTAGGAAGATAATTAAGAGGAGGTAGCATAAATTCTTTTTTTAAAATATATTCGTTAGTTCTTTGTGGAGGTTTACAAGTTTTATCTTTTTTAAAATATCCTGCTTCAAATTGTAAACCATCTCTATTAGTTTTCCAATCAAGAATGACGAAATCTTTATCTCTAATACAAAGAATATCAATAGTTCCAGATATAAGATAATCTATAAGAAAAGTTCCAATTTCACTATATATAGTATAACCTTTATCTATGTAAAATTGGAATACTCTATATATTTCATCATACTTATAATCTGTAGCTTTTTTAAATTCTTCTATATCTAATGGTTTAACTTTTAGATAAGGTATATCTGCAACAGTTACAACTCTACCATCGTTTATTTTATTTAAATATTTAATAGCATTTTTAAATTTACTAACTTCTTTAATAGCATCTTCTAAACCATTATGTGTAATAGTTCCACGAGTACACGCTTCATTAGTAATATCTTGCCATTGTTTTTCAAGTTGCTTTTCTGTTATACCAAGTTCTTTAGCTTTTTTATGTAACCAATATTTTTTATTAAATTTAGGAACATAATTATCGTGAATCAAAGTAGTAACAGAAGTATAACTATTACCATTAGAATCTGTGTATTTATGACCTTCTTCTTTAAAATAAAGAAAGATTTCATCATATCTTGTATCTCTCATAATTTAACTATATTCTTCAGCGTCCATACTACTTAAAACAGTTCCTCCGCCACGTGAAAGTTCAGTTTCTTTTTCATACATTAGATTCTGTTTAGCCTCTTCAAGTTTTTTAAGAAGAGAAGGAATATCACCAGCTTTTTTACTAACAGAATCTATAAGATTCATAATAGTAGGAATTTCTTCAAGAGTAATATTTGTATTAAGTTTTTCATTAAGTAAATTGTTAACAACATCTATACTAAGATTAATATTGTGTATTACTTTAAGAATATTCTCAACTACTTTACCAGCTTCAGTTATATTTTCATCATAATATCTACTTATAAGTCGTATAACTAGTTTATCTGGAATATAACTTTTACTTAAACCTGCTTGTTCAATAGCTAGTTTAAGAGCTTCTGGATCACTAAGACCAGCTTGTCTAGCAGGGGATTTAGGATCACCAAGATAATATATAACAATACATTCTGCTATATAATTCTTTTTATCAGGAGTCTTATCTCTAGTATAAAGTTCTCTAATATCTCTATCTAATAATTGACGAACAGTAGGAGCTTTAGGCATACCATTATCATCAATTACAATAAGACTATCTATAAGAAGTTTACTGTTCATAATCTCCTAATTTTTCATATTCATTTTCTACTGCAACTATATTGTTACTACAATATAAATAAAGTCTAGCATAAACTTCTCCTTTTGTATTACAAAGTTTTTTAAATAGATCTCTATTTTTAGTTACAGCCATGCTAACTATATATCTATAATATCTATCATTAGCAATTTGTTTAGCATTATCTTTACCAAGTTTACGTCTAAACATTATATATTCTTCTTTTCCAAGTTTTTCTTTAGCTTCGTTAATAAGAGTTTGTTGTTCAGACGTTTTATACAACTGTTTAAGTTTAGGAACTCTAATATTTCCTATAAAAGGAATACCAGTCCATCTACCTTCTTTAATAAAAGAAGCAGCTTTAAATTCACAATGACTAATAACAGCTAAAGCTACTTCTTTATCTAATATATTACTATCTATACAATTAATTATATCTTTTTTTCTACAAATAGTAACATCATAACCTCCATTAGGAAATTTAAAAGTATCTTCCATATTAATAGTACTAGTAGCTTAAAATAATAGGGGAAGTAGATTAACCACCTCCCCCGTAGGAATGATTGTTACATAATAATTTTAGGTCTATCAATATCAATTAAATTACTTTTATCAGCATCTTTAATTTTATTAATAAAAGGATTAGTTATAGTAGTATCTATAGGATCATATGAACCATGAATAGCACAATTAGGAACAAGTTTAAATTCAATAAAATGACAATATTCATTAGAAGTAAGCATTTTATTATATAAATTACTATCTCCTTCTGTTAAATCAAGAAAAGTATTAATAGTTAAAAGATTAAAAGGAGTAGAAACATGATGTCCAATCATAATATCACTAGGAGCAATAATAAGTTTTTCCATAACATGAATACCACTAATAAATTTACTATTAGTTTCTCCTGCTTTAACAAATATAGGAATAACAGATATATCAGATTTTTTATTACTTTTACGAGCAGCTATAAGAAGAGTAGAAAGTTTCTCTCTAAATATAAGACCTATAAGAGAATATTCTGCATTTACTTTAATATGATTTGTTACTTCTTCTATATATTTAGGTGTAATCTCATTAATAGAAGTAGGAAGATTCATATCAAATACTCCTTTTTTTCCATTTACTTGTAGTGTTAGCATAATTAAAATAAATATTAATATTAATAGTAATACAATAATAGATTAAATACTTAATTTTAATCTTATTGACAAAGATAATGATATTCTTAATGATACTCCTACTGAAACATCAAGAAACTTAAATTTTAGAAAAAATTAACATAGTAAGTATCTAATAGTTAAAAATATATAAAAAATTTGGCAAATTCGACAAAACAAACTACCTTTGCTCTATCTAGAAGAGCAAGCAAAGATAAAACTAGAAATAAGATTAAAGATAAACTTAAAAATAAAATTAAAAATATTAATAATATAATTAATTTTATTATTAAACATAATATTAATAAAACACTTACATATACTTTTATCTATACTTATTTGTATGCTTAGTCTTTGTCTTTTTGGATGTGTTTAAACTAGTGAAAATGTTAGACTTAATAATAGTACTATTAATAATGTTACTAATGATACTATTAATAATACTATTAATGATTCTACTAAAACGCTTAATAATACTACTAAACTTAATGATATAGATACTACTAAATATCAAATTAATTTTGATATTAATGTAAATGATTGGGAATAAGATAATGCTGATTTTCATATTGTTGGATTTAATTAGTGATGTTAGTCTTAATCCAAATACTAAATGTGTAGTTTGTTAAAAGGTTGAGTTTAAGCATAAAGCTAAATTTGTTATTGATTTATTACAGTGGATTTTCATGGTAACGATGTTTAATACGGATTAAGACGCTTTAATTGTTGTAAAAACAATAAATAATACTCTTAATTGTGAAATTGAGAGTATTTATTTTTATTATTACATTTCTTTTCTTTCATAATAAATTGGCGAAATGGCTAGATCTAACATAGGTCTAGCCATTACTTTTAATATTCTAATACAAACTAACAAATATGATAAATATATTATTGATTGAAGTAATATTGAATAGATTAAAGAATTATATTTTAGAAGTGATCGTTAAAGTAATTATGCTAGTTGAATTATTTTTAAAGATAATTATATTGAAGTTAGGAGAAATACATTTAGAAAAGGGAGTAATTAGAAATTATGATTATAAGAGTGATTTAGAAGGTTGTTATAAGAGTGATTGTAAGAGTGATTATAAAGGATATTATAGAAAAGATTATAAAGATGATTATGAGGATGATTATGAGTATGATTATAAAGGAGATTTTGGGAGTAATTATAAGAGTAATTATAAAGGAGATTTTGGGAGTAAATAATTTTTTTTTGAAAAGGGTGGTTTATTGTTTGAAAGTGGGGCTACTTATATGACCCCCCGAGGTAGTAAGCTAAGGGTCAAACTCCCCCAGCTAGAACGGTGGTACTCGCCTACTAGAACGGTGGTACTCATCAAACAACAAAAAAAGTGTTCTCGTCAAACAACAAAAAAAGTTTTGGCAATGGATAAACTATTGCTTCAAATAGTAACACAACACTTTAAAATTACCAAAATCATGGAAACAAAGAATGTAATGCTGTTCTCCGAAGTAAAAGTTAACACAATCGACTACATCGCATCTGGCGTAAACGAAGATGGTACGCACCGTGCTGCTACTATCATCCTCAACATCAGTAAGAAAGTTCCTCAACTTGTACAAAAACGAGATGAGGTTACTGGCAAACCTCTCGGTGCTGATACTATCCACGTTGAAGAAAAGGCGTGGATACGCATACCAGCATACGGTCTGCAACTGATGCTGAGCGGAATCTGCTACGAGGTAGCGGAGTTCGCAAGCCGTTGGCCGAGCCAATACTTCAACCGAGAAGTATGGTCGGCCATACTTACTTGGTCTAAGATAGAGTTCGAGCATGAACTCATTCCCGAAGGCACAGTAATAGACGGCCGCGTTTACGAACACGACAAATACGAAAGCAAGGTCGTAGACCTACAAGCCTTCGACGAAGACAAGTTGGCCAAAAGGCTGGACAAACTCTTCGACAAGGAAATGGCACGAATTGCAGCAGCCAAAGCTGCAAAAGCCGAAGAACGAGCTAATCGCAAAGCTGAACTTGAAGCTGAAGCCAAAGCTCGTCAAGCTGCTGCTGATGCTGATTCCGCTGATGCCACTGATGCTGCTGTTATGTCAGCAGAAGATGTAGACGCTTAATCTTGAAATAGTGGCCGAGAATGACGTGATTTAATTTGCGTTATTCTCGGTCACTACTATTTCAAAGATTACCTTTATCCATTGCAACTCCACCACACACAGTATATACACGTGGGGAGTTCTCATCAAACAACAAACTAAGTTGTGCTTACACCACAACAAACTAAGTTGTGCTCGTCAAACAACAAATTAAGTTTCGGTATAATATAATTGCGAGTTTCATTGCAATTAAGCGTTCCAAACGCTCTTAGTATTATACCACGTTAACGTCTTACACGGTTAAGTTAAGACTATCATTTAATATTAGGAGGACTAATATGATAAAATACACTAGGAATAATCGTCCTATGGTACAAGTAAAATACACTAGGAATTATAGTTCTATGCTTCAAGTGTACAACAAGCTGCACGAAGAAGTACATGAACTTGCTAATCAAGTGTTAGAACTTGATAAGCTCAAACACAAACTATGTGGATCAGTTCTATATGATGTTCAAGCATTAACATATACATGGCATTGTAGATCTGTAGGACTTGATTGGCTAGTTAAACTTCTTAATGATAAGAAGTTCTTAGAGAGTGTCTTCATGTGGCTTTATGGCTATATGGAAGATGAGGATGCGTATTATGCTCGGCTTGAGTATAAGGACAAGGAGCAGGATTATGTCCACCATTTCGACTATTACAAACATCTAGTGACTAATCGCATTCTCCCTCTCTAATTCCTGCTGTTAGATATTTAAGATTTTCACTAATCAAAGAAAATCTACTCTCTCTACTCTCAGTATTAACTTCTAGTTAATTACTATACTGTTAACTCAGTATTATAATCTCAATCATTAAAAATTTAATATTAGGAGGACTAATATGAAAAAACAAACAAAGCATCAGTATGATAACATGATGCAAGTGTATAGAAAAATGCACGAAGAAGTAGCTCAACTTGCTCAGCAAGTGTTGGAACTTGATGACGAGAAGGAGGTGGATGACCAGTTACCTAGTGACATTCTCTATGAAGTTAGTGAAACGTTATTTTGTTACTCCGACCACGACTTCATAATAGATTTAGATTGGCTGCTCGAACGTAACACCGCTAAGAAGTTCTTAGAGGCTTGCCTTATGTTTCTTCATAGCTATATTGATGGAGAGGATATGTATGAAGTCTTTGATGAGTATCTTGATAAGAAGCAGGATTAAACTCCTACTTTTACTATACCATCCTACTTCACATTAACCACATTCTACCTCTCTAATATGGCTTCAAAACAAAGAGATACAATAGTTACTATAATACTAACATTTGGCCTTATAGTAGCTTTAAGTTTATTAGCTGTTGGAATAATAATAGTTTCATCAGCTAATAACGGTGTTGTAACACTTCAAGGTTTAGCAATGGGATTTACAGGATTTGTAATTCTTGTAGCTTTAGCACATAAAGGAAATACTCCGATAAACTGATAATAAAATGTTACACTAAGTGTTCGCATTTGTATAAATGTGGCATTTAGTGTAACATTCAAATCTCTTCTCTTAAATCTCAATCAGTAACACTTAAATAACAACTAAAAATGATTAACTTAACCAAAACCACAAACAACATCACAACTAATAACCAAAAAACCACAATGTTGGATTACATCTCGACATACGTAAGTATCATCAATACTCTCCTTAATATAGCTCAAACTAAGCTGTTAACTCAATCTGAGTTTCAATATCAGTTCGGTACACTGTTTAAGAATACTCTTAAACAGTTACACTACTATGATTCAGATTTAGCTGAATCACTTCAAGATCTTGTAAAAGTAACATTAGAAGATAACTTTCTTCATGTTCAACAAAACAAATCTAAGTGCTAACATTAATAGGTTGAAATTCCTTGGCTATAAGCCTAAAATCTCTTATAAGATGATTACCTTGACGAGGTATAAGAGCTTTAAACTAAATATCATCATAACTAAATAATTAATACAATAAACCGTGGTGCTGAACCACATAAACTTAATAAAACTAATTAAAATAATTACAATTATGGAAAGAAAAGAAGTAATCGAAAACTTGCTGAAAGAAGGTGCAACTATGACTAAGAATCTTAAAGTTCGTAATGTTACAGTAAGACCTCTTGAAAATTATGTAAGACTTGCTCTTACTCTTGATAAACCTGTTAAAGGTATGGTGCAGGACAAAGATGGAACAACTTACGAAGAAGGAGAAGTAAAAGTTATTTTTGTTTCTCTTTATAGTATAATTTCACTTCTTAAGGATAATGAGGATGCTGCATTTGCAGCTAATTATATTCTCGAAAATCCTAACTCTGTATCTGTTATTCTTTCTGGTGCTACTATTGATGTAATATCAGAACCAGTAGCTGCTGGAGTAGCATATACTAACCCTTGGTCTGATAATCCTGAAGAAACTATATTTGATCATGATACTGTAATTCAACATGTAGTAAAACTTGATATTACAGGTAAAATTGCTCTTATAGGTCTTCAAAAGATAGCTGAAAAACTTCTTGGGTTAAACGACTAATATTAATCATGTAATAGTATTATGGATAGAAATATTCATAATACTATTACTCTTAAATCACTTAATGTTATGCACTTTTATATTTTTAAATCTACTAACGAAGAGGATTCAATAAGTAGAATAAGTATTTTTACTACATCTACTAAAAAAGCATTTGCTTTAGCTCATAATTATTTTGCTAAACATAATTGTAAGGGAGAACCTGCAATATTAGCATTATAAGTTCTTATTATAGAATATCATAGTGTTAAAAAGTATTTGATACTATGATATTCTATTAACTGTTTCTATATTTGTCCAAAATAATATTTTATTACTATGATTGATGAATTTAACAGTTTTAAAATAAGTATTGAATCTGATGTTGCATCACAAGATTTTGATCAAGTAGATCTTTATGGTGATATAATTGAAGATACTAATACTGATAGTTTTGGAGATAATATAGAATATGAATAATTTAAAAATTTAATTAACATGGAAGATAAAAATAAACCTGTTGAAAATAAGAATAATACTCTTATGAATAAAACTAAATCTCAATTAGTTGATATTATTCTTAGAAAAGATGCAAGAGAACGTGAATTATTAGATATAATATCCGATAAAGATAATATTACTAATAATATTGTTAAAGATTGCAATGGTATGGAAGAAGAAATTAATAGTTTACGTAATATAAATAATGGTTTGCAAGATGAAATAAATATTTCTAATAAAGAACTTGAAGAATATAAAAGAGATTATCAAGATATATGTGATAAAAGATCTATAGAATATTTTAATCATAATAAAGCTATTAAACTTCGTGATAACCTTATTAGAGTGTTTTCTTTAGTAACCGTAATAGAATTGTTGTTATTGATATATTGCATACTATAATACATACATTTGACATAATGATATAAATTTAAAAACACTCTTACTGTTATTGCTTGTGAAAGTAGTAACAGTTATTTTTATTTCTTCATAGTTAAATCTAATGCTTTTATGATTGTAGAATCGCTCAGGATCATATAGAATTAGCCTATATTCGATTTAAATTATTTCCGTGATGAATTAATCATCTTTTAAATTTAAATCGAAATATGAAGATAAAAATATTTTTAATAACTATTACTATTAAAAGGAGATATGACGGAAGTGGTAGACGTGATGAACTTAAAATTCATTGAACTATTGTTCGTGTGGGTTCGAGTCCCACTATCTCTACTAATAGTTATGTTAGTTATCTTCCTTTCTACGGGGGAGGTGATTAACGTAATATAAATAATTGTTTTGGTTACATGGAATAGAGATTTTAAAGTGATGTTACACCTTAATCTTAATTTAATATTATGAATACACTTATTACTGATAATTCGTTTTAAGGTTAGCTAATGTCTAACCTTATTTTATTTATAGTATTAATTTTTAAACTTGTTGTAAAATGGCTAAAAAACATGATGAAAACAAAGATTTACGTCTTATTAGTAGAATTGCTCATATTGATTTTGCTAATAAGACAATTGAAGCATCTAAATCTACTATAATTGGCAATACCAGTTGGGGTAGAATAGATTATTTAACTCATTATTGTGGTTGGGTATTTGTTTGGAATAATAAAGTTAAAATATCTCCAAAATATATTGAATCTAATAATGATATAAATAAACATAAAAGAGATGCTAAAAAAGCTGCTAAAGAAATTAAACTAACAGATAAAAGAAAAAGAAGATGAGTATAAAAATATTTTATCCATCTTTTACTATTAATATAGCTAAAAAATCTGTTAAACGAAAACTTGATAATTATGTTAAAGTTTCTCGTAAATGTCTTGCAGTTATTAAAATAATAGAAGATGAATTTAAAGCTATAATTAATATAGATAATCATCATATTAAACTTCACGAAGGAGATGAATTAAGTAATGAACAATTAGTTTTACCTCTTACTGAACAAAGTTTTGATTTAAAAGGTAGACAATATGTTTGGTATACTCGTAAAGACAAATATAATAATGATGTTTGTCTTATTCGTGACATAGATTATTCTCTTCTTCATCCTGGACTTCCTCATCAATATAAAGCTATTAAAGAAAATTTGTTACTTAGTGGTTATATTGTGAGAAAAAATGGTAGACTTTATTTTAATTATGAAGATGTTATTTCTTTTAATTATAGGTCTAACCATCGTACAAGAGAACCTAAAATAGATGAATCTAAACCTCTTTTTAATAAATGAATATAACTAATATTAGTCAAGCAAATAGTAAAAATCCAGCAAATATAACTAATTTTACAGATGATCAATTAAAAGCATATAATTCTCTTATTAAGTTCATTAATGATCCTTATAATGAAAATGATTATAAAAGAGCTTTAATTGGTCCTGCTGGTACTGGAAAGACTTATTTAGTTAAAGCACTTATTAAAAATTGTAATCTTAGCTATTCTACTATAGGTCTTTCTGCTCCTACACATAAAGCTTGTAGAGTTCTTAGTGAAAGTATTAATATTTCTAATGTTAAAGTTAATACTTTACAATCTGATTTAGGACTTAGAGTTAATTTTGATGTAGATAAGTTTGATATAGAAAATCCTCCTTTTGATCCTAAAGGTAAAATTAAAATTAATCATTATCAACTTTATATAGTTGATGAATCATCTATGATTAATAAAGGTCTTATGAAATTTCTTGAAAAAATCTGTAAGACTAATAAATGTAAGATGATTATGATTGGTGATAATAGTCAATTACCACCTGTTAATGAAAAATATAGTTCTGCCTTTAAAGGAATTAAAACTCATAAACTTACACAGATTGTTAGACAAGGAGATGATAATCCTATTAGTTATCTTCTTGAATTACTTAGATATGATATTGCTAATAAGTCTTTTAAATTTCTTGAATATATATCTAGAAATCTATATAAGTTTAATGATGATAATACTAAAGGATATAAAGTTTGTTCTTCTATAGATTTTGAACAGTTAGTTCGTATTAATTTTAGTGATGAAGAACTTACCCATAATATAGATTATACTAAAGTTATAGGATATACTAATAATAATGTTTCAGCTTGGAATAAATTTATTAGAAATACTATTATTCAAGATGCTGAAAAATCTATTATTACTAAAAATGATCTTATAATAAGTTATACTACTATTGTAAATCAATTTAATGATTGTATTATTAAAAATTCTGAAGAATATGTTTTAAAAGATGTAGTTAATTATACTCATCCTAAATATAATCTTAAAGGATTTATGGTACGATTTATTGCTATTCATGGTGGTAATGTAACAACTCCTCTATTTATTCTTAATCATAAAGATGATTTTACTATTCAAATGTATGTTAAATTATCTCGTGAAATGATTCAAGATGCTAAAACTGCTCCTGCTCGTGTTAGAACACAAAAATGGAGAGAGTATTATGCTTTTAAAGAGAACTGTTTGTTATTAACTAATATTATAAATCCTTTTAGCAAAAAGATTGAATTTAGTAGAGATCTTGATTATGGATTTAGTCTTACAGTTCACAAAAGTCAAGGTAGTACTTTTGATACTGCATTTGTAGACGTTAATGATATTGTTTATGATAAATTTGGTAATCCTTATAGAGATGCTGAAGAAATTAATAGACGTCTATATGTAGCTTGTAGTAGAGCTAAAAATAAACTTTATTTAAAATATGGAAAATAATAAAATAGATCAATCTAAACCTTTAGGTACACAAATTACTATAACAGAGAAAAAAAGATGTAAATGTTGTGGTAAAGTTCTTCCTATTACATATTTTAAAAGATACGCTGCTGGTTATCGTAAAATATGTATGGCTTGTGAGCGTAATGAATCTGGAATTTCTGAAAGATTTAAAGATTTTACTTCTAGAGATTTAATAGAAGAACTTATTAGTAGAGGTTATAAAGGTCAACTTAAATATGTTAAAGTTGAAACATTTAATCTTTAATTATGGATATTTGTGAAGATTGTGTAATGCGTCTTTACAACACTAAACATTATAATCTACATGGGATTGGCAATCCTTACTTTGGTAATTGTATTGTTGTTCCTAATGTAGATTATAATGCTTATAAAAAAGGAAGTATGGGATTTAGTGAGCAAGTTAGCATCATTACTGATGTGCTTTCTTCTACGGGGGAGGGCGATAAGCTAGAAAATCTTTATATACTTCCTTTAATTCGTTGTAATGAAACAATTTCATGTGAACTTGATGATTCTTCTTTTAATAACTGTTTAATTCATTTTGCTAATGATTTACGTAAATATAATTTTAGAAGAATTTTACTTTTAGGAGATGCCGCTAGAAGATTTCTTAATTGTGATATTACAGAGAATTTAAATAATGTTATGATTTCTCCTAAAAAGAGATTTTATAATGTTAATTATTCTCCTCTTATTAAATATATAGATAAAAATAAATTTGATATATTTAAAAGTTATCTTCATAAATGGTATTGTAGTTGTCAAACACATTATTTTCCTTATGAAAAATATATAAAATTATGAATAATGATATAAATGAAATATGGAAACCTATAAATGGTTATATAGGAATATATGAAATAAGTAATCTAGGAAGAATTAAACATCTTCCTGCTGGAAAAAGAAATAAAATGGATGCTTTTGGTGATAAAGAATTTATTATCAAATCTAAATTATCAAGAGGATACGAACAAGTTTGTTTAATAAATGAATATGGTATTAAAACCTATTATTATGTTCATAAACTTGTAGCAAAAGCATTTTGTGATAATCCTAACAATTATCCTTGTGTTAATCATATTGATGAAAATAAAACAAATAATAGATTTGATAATTTAGAATGGTGTACTGTTTTATATAATAATACATATAATAACAGAGCTATAATTGCTGGTTCTAAAAAAGCTAAATCTGTAGATATTTATAGAATTACTAATGGTAATAAAGTCTTTTTAGAAACTTTAAGACGTATTACAGATATAAAATTAAAATATAGAATTAGCTATCAAGCATTTTATAAATATGTAAATACTGATAAAACATATATTCAAAGAGTTACAAATAAGGCTTATAAATTTTATTATCATGATAATATCTAAGGCTTGCGATTGTGAAATATTTCCAAATCTTTTTAGTATTACTTTTGTAGACTTAAAAGATTATCTTAATACATTTAAAGATTGTATTGATGATAAAGGAAAACCTAAAGCTCTTACTGAATGTCTTACAGTTGCAGAAATTAAATCTAGACTTGATAAAGTTAAATCTGATATATTTTATATTTCAGATACAGATGATAGTCAACTTGTTGAACTTGTAGGATATATAAATAAAATGGAGGCTCATTACGATACTATTACTACAATAGATGGTAATGTTACTCAAATTCCTATAAGAACTGATTTATACGGATTTAATAATCAAGGATATGATGACTTGATGATTAAGGCTTTTCTTATGTATTTTAATCGTTTTGATACTACTAAGCATCTTATTGAATTTCTTTATGAAACTAGTCAAAAAATTATTAAACTTCAAAATGATAAAGATGCTTTTTGGAATGATAAAGGATTAGAACTTATTAGGAATTATAGACTTCCTTATGGTACTGTAGATCTTCAACAAGTTTATGGTCTTCATGCAGCTACTGTTTTAACTAATAAAGATACAGGAGTAAGAGAAAAATTTGGTAAATCTCTTAAACAAACTTCTATAAATCTTAAATGGCATGAACTTCTTGATTTCACTTTACCTCCTATAGATGAAGAAGAATATAATCTTTATTGGAATAAGCAAGATAGATATAAAGGTATTAAAATAGAAGAACTTAATAAACTTATTACTAATGATTTTGATAGGTATGTTCTTCCTAAATATATCAAACCTATGCTTTATTACAATAAAAATGATGTATTTCTTTGTTGTGAAATGGTTAGACAAAAACCAGATGAAATTAAACTTCGATATAGTATAACTAATGCTTTTGGAGTAAATGTTTTATCTAGTGCTCGTGCTAATATAGCAGATAAACTTACTGTAAAGTTTTATTCTAATATGAGTGGACTTAGTCCTAAACAATTTATTAAAGAAAGAACTGAAAGGACTAAACTTAGTTTTAAAAAAATTATATTTCCACATATTAAGTTTAAAACTCCTGAGCTTCAGAAAATGCTTAATGATATGATGAATGTTAGTATTACTAGAACTAGCAAAGATGCTTTTTCAAAAGAAATCGAGTTCTATGGTACTAAATATACTCTTGCTACAGGAGGTATTCACAGTCAAGATCCTCCAAGAATATGCCGTTCTGATAATAAATATATTTATCTTCATCATGATTATACATCATATTATCCAAGTATTATGATTAGTTATAATGTTGCACCTAAACATTTAGATAAAAATACATTTGTAAAAATGGTTGATTATCTTAAACAAACTCGTGTTAAGTGTAAACATACTAAAGATGAAGATGGACATATAATAGAAGGAGTTCCTAATAAGATTGGAGCAGAAGCTCTAAAAATTGTTATTAATAGTATTTATGGTAAACTTGGTTCAGAGCTTTTTTTTCTGTATGATAGACTAGCTCAAATGCAAGTTACAATAAATGGTCAATTAATGACTATGACTCTTATTGAGGAATTAGAACTTAATGGTATTCATGTTATTAGTGCAAATACTGATGGTATAGTTATAAAACTTCCTAGAGATAAGTTTGACATATATAAAGATATAACTAATCGTTGGAATGAAACTAATAAAATGGGTGCTGATTATGAAAAATATACTATGATTGCTTCTCGTGATATTAATAATTATTTTGATATACAAGAAGATGGTAGTGTAGAATTTAAAGGTGCTTTAGATCCTTATCAATATCTTAAAGATTTAAAGAAAGGTTACGATGCTCCTATTGTAGCTAAAGCTGTATATGAGTATTTAGCTAATAATGTTCCTGTAATGAGTACTCTTAGAAATCATAAAGATATTCTTGATTTTTGTAAAACTCAAAATGTAGGTAGACAATTTGATGTAATATATGAATATGTTGAAAATGGAAAAATAAAAACTATTCATAGTCAACGTCATGTTAGATTTTATGTATGTAATAAAGGAGTAGTTATTCAAAAAGAACATAAAGTTACTGGAGCAAGAAGTAAATTAGCAGGTGGAAAACCTGTTTATATACTTAATTCTCTTGATGATAAACCAATTGAAGAACGTGATATTAATTATGGATATTATTATAATGAATGTTATAAGATTATCGACCCTATTATGTTAGGAATTTCTCCTACTCAAAAAGGTAATAGAGCTAAACGTGCTTTAAGTGGTAAAGCAAATATTAAAAAATATTCTCATCAATATAATAGATTATTTGATGATGACAATTTTTTAGATACCAATAATGAAAGAACAGAATGATTCATTTATAAATGCTATTAATAATTGGAGAGATCAAAAAGGTATAGGAACTGCTGTAATACCACCTCCTATTAATGATAAACTTATTATTTTAGGTATATTACAACGATTATATACTAATTCTCCTAATTGTAATGTAGTTATAATAACTAATTCTTTTAATGAACGTCAGTTTATTAAAGAATTTATAACTAATCAAGAAGATGCTGAAGAAAATAATAAAGAATTTAAACATCTTATAGAGTCTAATAAGATTAAAGTTTTTACTGATAATTATATTAGAACTTATAAGACTAATAAGTATCCTTTATTATGTATTTGGTATAAACCTACTAGAATATGTGATGAACTGTTAGAATTTGTTAGTAAATGTAAGTTTAAACTTATTATTATGAACAAATTTCTAACTGATTATCAAGATTCAGCTAAAATATATAAAGTTGCTCCTCTTCTTTCTTGTTTTCAACAAGCTGAAATAGATTCTATTCGTACTAGCACCCCCGTAGAAGAAACTCAGATTAATATCGACATTCCTGTTGATAGTAATGCGTTTAAAACTCTTCAAAATTATAATGAGTATATTGCTACTAGTATTAGTATATTTGGAAATTTTAATAATATTAAATATGCTAATATAGGTAATAACGATCTTAATATTTCTTCTACTCAAATATGTTATCAAATAGCTCAAGATAATGGATGGAATGAACATTTAGATATGAACATTCCATTTAATGTTGAACTTGATAATCTTTACAATCCTAATTTTCTTAAAGAAAGAGCTTCTCTTACTTATGAAATAATAAGACTTAGAAATAACTTTCTTTCTGATTATGAAGGAAAACTAGATGTTATACTTGACATAGTTAATAATAATAAAAATAAAAAGATTCTTATTATTAATAAAAGAGCTGAATTTGCAACAAAAGTTACAGAATTTCTTAATACATTTTCTGAAAACGATATTTGTGCAAATTATCACGATAAACTTGATGCTATTCCTGCTTCGACTATTTATGGAGAACCTATATATTATAAAAATGGTAGTAAAAAAGGTGAACGTAAAATGTTTGGAGCAAAAGCACAAAGAAATCTTAATGTAGAAAGATTTAATAATGATATTATTAATGTTCTTTCTACTAATAATTCTCCTGATAAAGATCTTTCTATTAATGTAGATATTATAATAATAACTTCTCCTATGTGTGAAGATATTAAATCATATATGTATAGACTATCTAAATTATATTTTAAATCTAAACATATAGAACTATATAGTTTATATTGTAGTAATACAAATGAACAAAAATTAATAGAAGGAAAATCTTTATCAGATAATCATATTATTAAACAGTCTAGTACTGAAAATAATTTTGATTTTATAGTTGAAGATTGAAAAAACTTTTGTACCTTTGTAACGTTAAACAAATATAGAACCTTGATATAATGAACAAGCAAGAAGAACCTAAAGATGGTAGTAGTCGTGCATTGACTACAAGACATAACGAACCATATAACGGTCTTACTGCTATAAATCTTTTTGATGAAAAACAACTTGCTAATGCTGAGATATTTCTTAAAAGATTTATGGGAAGCGAAAAAGGTGGTATTAAGAGTATTGCTGATGGTTTAGCTATTCTAGCACGTGCTCAAGATTTGCAACTACCTTTTACAACAAGTATTGAACATATTCATGTTATTAATGGTAAGACTGGTATAGATGTTCATATCATTAAGTCGTTATTATCGA
>OBLI01000086.1_pt1 | contig 92523 bp, 96 predicted proteins | sample 1519701 | NCBI WGS metagenome assembly OBLI01 (sample SAMEA3663005, study PRJEB22513) | pig gut metagenome | biome: pig gut; feature: pig-associated habitat; material: faeces | place: France | collected 2012
ACAATATGCATTCACTTTAGCATGGAAAAAATGAAATGTCAACGATGATGAGCAAACGGGTTGACAATAAAGAGTAAAAAACCCGGAGAATGAAAAAATTCTCCGGATTTGAAGTATTATAATAAAATTTTTGATTTATGCTTTAGTAAGCGGGACCCGTTTATAATAAGAAGAACCCCTGCGGCGATTCCTGTGGCAAGTACACAGATTCCGATCACGAGGCTTGATACGGCTGATGATCCCATTGCTTTATATATTTTCTCGTTCATAAAAACAAACCTCCTTAAATTGACGAAGTTTAATATCTTAATTCATTCTTATTTTAACACAACATCCGTTGACATTGCAACGTGGATTTGCTACAGTTGACAGTGTATGAATGAAATTAGAAAAATAACACGAAAATATATAGTAACTGAGAAAAATCAGGAGGCATAGAGATGGCAAAAATTATATTAACCGGAGATCGCCCGACAGGAAGACTGCATGTGGGACACTATGTAGGATCTCTGCGAAGAAGAGTGGAATTACAGAATTCGGGAGAGTTTGATAAGATTTTTATTATGATTGCGGATGCACAGGCGCTGACAGACAATTTTGATAATCCGGAGAAGGTGCGTCAGAATATCATTGAGGTGGCACTGGATTATTTGTCTGCGGGGCTGGATCCAGCAAAATCCACATTGTTTGTCCAGTCACAGATTTCCGAATTGACAGAGCTTACTTTTTTCTATGCCAATCTGGTAACTGTTTCCAGGCTGCAGCGGAATCCGACTGTTAAGTCAGAAATTAAAATGCGCAATTTTGAGACCAGTATTCCGGTCGGATTTTTTACATATCCGATCAGTCAGGCAGCAGATATTACTGCTTTTAAGGCAACGGTTGTACCAGCGGGAGAAGATCAGCTTCCAATGATTGAGCAGACAAGGGAGATTGTCCGTAAATTCAATTCCATTTATGATGAGGTGCTGGTGGAGCCGGATGTGCTGCTTCCGGAGAATGAGGCATGTATGCGTCTGCCGGGAATTGATGGAAAACAGAAGATGAGCAAATCCTTGGGGAACTGTATTTATCTTTCAGATACGGAAAGTGATGTCAAAAAAAAGATTATGAGTATGTACACGGATCCGACACATATTCAGATCTCTGATCCGGGACATCTGGAAGGAAACTGTGTATTTACCTATCTGGATGCTTTCAGCAAACCGGAGCATTTTGAAGAATATCTTCCGGAATATCATAATCTGGATGAATTAAAGGAACACTATACCAGAGGTGGTCTTGGAGATGTAAAAATCAAAAAATTCCTGAACAACGTCATTCAGGAAGAGCTGGCTCCGATTCGTGCGCGAAGGGCAGAATTTGAGAAAGACATTCCGGCAGTATATGAAATTCTGAAAAAAGGAAGTGATGCAGCGCGTGAAGTTGCAGCACAGACACTTTCTGAAGTAAAACAGGCGATGAAAATCAATTATTTTGATGATGAAGAACTGATTCGTGTACAGAGTGAGAAATATCAGGGTGTATAAAAAGAAAGGATCGGAAAATATGATGATGAAAAAGACAGGACTGCTGGCAGTACTGACAGCAGGAGTACTTTTACTTGCAGGATGCGGTGGGGAAGCAAAGACAATTGATGCGCAGGCTCTTGCAAAATCGCTTGCAACAGAGATTAAATACGACGATACATTAAAGGAACTGACAGCGGATGAAATTTCAATGCTTGTAGATTTACCGGAAGATGTTGATTCTGTTATGTATGCCGGAAGCGGTTCTACGGCAGAAGAGGTAGGTGTTTTTACCGCAAAAGATTCAAATCAGGCAAAAGAAACCATGGAAGATGTCCAGAAATATCTTGATGATCAGGCGGATTCTTTCCAGGATTATGTGCCGGAAGAGACAAAACGGATTGGAAATGCGGTGCTGGAGCAGAAAAATCAGTATGTGGTTCTGTGTGTGTCCGGGGATTCGGATCAGGCAAAAGAAATTATAGAAAAGGCGTTTAAATAAAATGGTTTTTAGTAGTTTTGTATTTTTACTTGCGTTTTTACCGATCGTATTATTGCTGTACTATCTCTGCCCGGCAAGGCTTAGAAACCTTGTTTTATTGGTTTTCAGTCTGGTCTTTTATGCGTGGGGAGAGCCGGTCTATGTATTAATCATGCTGTTTTCGATTGTATTTGATTATGCGAATGGGCGGTTGATCGAGCACTTTAAAAACAAAAACTGTCCGGGGAAAGCAAAAGCCGCACTGATCGTTGATCTGTGCGGAAACCTTGCCATCCTCGGGTTTTTTAAGTACACGGATTTTGTTATCGGGAGTATCAATTCCATTACAGGGGCAGGGTTGTCGCTGCTGCATATAGCACTTCCGATTGGAATTTCTTTTTATACCTTTCAGACAATGTCTTATACGATTGATGTTTATCGCGGGGAGGTTGCAGCACAGAAAAACATCCTTACATTTGCAACCTATGTAACCCTGTTTCCGCAGCTGATCGCAGGACCGATTGTGCAGTATAAAACGGTGGAAAAAGAACTCATGCACAGAAAAGTCACGCTGGAAGATTTTTCCGAAGGAGCATTTCGTTTTTCCGTGGGTCTGGCAAAGAAAGTGCTTCTGGCAAATCAGATCGGAAGTCTGTGGAATTCCATTTCACAGCTGAATCACATGTCGGTGGCTACGGCATGGCTTGGTGCAATTGCATACAGTTTTCAGATTTATTTTGATTTTTCAGGGTATTCGGATATGGCGATCGGACTGGGCAGAATGTTTGGATTTTATTTTCTGGAAAACTTTAATTTCCCGTACATGTCAAAGACAATTACGGAATTCTGGAGACGATGGCATATTTCCCTGAGTTCCTGGTTCCGCGAGTATGTATACATTCCGCTTGGGGGAAACCGTAAGGGTCTGGTACGGCAGCTGTTTAATATTATGGTTGTATGGATGCTGACCGGTCTGTGGCACGGGGCAAACTGGAACTTTGTACTCTGGGGTGTGTATTATGGTGTGCTTCTCATGATTGAAAAGTTGTTCCTGCTTAAATGGCTGGATAAACTTCCCAACTGGATCGGGCATATTTACAGTATGTTTCTCGTGATTATTGGATGGACGATTTTTGCACAGACCGATATTCATCAGCTGGGGGGATATTTAAAGACAATGTTTGGAATCGGACATGTGGCAGTTGCGGACTCTGATTTCTTATATTTCCTTGGAAGCAATGCGGTACTTCTGGTGGCATTGATCGCGGCATCTATTGATTATCGTGTCTGGATGGGCAGATTAAAGCTTGGAAAAGATGCTACTGTATACGATGCGATTGCAACGTCGAAGGGATGGACCATAGCAAAGCCGGTTCTCATGGCTGTGTTTTTGCTGGTGTCCTTTGCGTTTCTGGTAGGGGACAGTTACAATCCGTTTTTATATTTCCGTTTTTAGGAGGCATAGATCATTGAAAAAAATCAGAGTGACAATGATCGTCATTTTTGTTGCGTTTCTTGCGCTGGTATCCGGTGGAAGCCTGCTGATGAAAGATCGTGAGTTCTCACCGAATGAAAACAGATATCTGGCAGAACCGCCCAGACTGACGGTTGACAATATATTGAGTGGAAAATTTCAGGATAGTCTTGAAAATTATCTCAGGGATCAGATCTGTTTCCGTGATGGATGGATCACGGTAAAAACCGGAATTCAGAAAGCCTGCAAAGACACAGATATCGGAGGGGCTTATGTGGGAAAAGACGGCTATGATTTTGAAAAAATCACACCGGAAGATGTGGATGAAAAACAGATTGCCCGCAATGTGAAAGCGGTGCAGGATTTTTTCGCAAAAGCTTCTGAAAATGTAGAAAAGGATCGGATATCTTTTCTGCTTGTCCCGTCATCCGGGCTGGTAATGGCCGATAAACTTCCGGCACATGCACGGCTGTTTGATCAGGCAAAGTATATCGACCAAATTGAAAAACAGATGAAGGACTGTCGTGTGACAGATGTGAGGGAAAAACTGCTTTCCCATAATGAGGATTATATCTATTACAAAACGGATCATCACTGGACGAGTGAGGGCGCTTACCTTGCCTATGAAACATGGTGTGACAGTATCGGGATGGAGAGCACGCCGCTGGCTGATCTGAAAAAACAGGTTGCAACCAAAAAATTCCGTGGAAGCCTGTATTCCAAAATACTGGATGCGGATTCGGCATATGACAGTATCTGGACGTATGGAGATACGAAGCAGAAGGCATACGGAAGTGACTGCAGTCTGACAATTGATGAAAAGAAACAGACGGACAGCTGTTACGATACAGCGCAGCTGAGTCAAAAGGATAAATATAAATACTTTTTCGGAGATAATTACGGAACGGTACAGATTGTATCAGACCATGCCAGACATCAGGATCGCAATCTGCTCGTCATCAAGGATTCGTTTGCAAACACCTTTGTGCCATTTGCAACAGAAAACTATGGACAGATTACTATGATTGACTTACGGTATTATAATGGAAATGTAGAGGAATATATGAAAGAACATCAGATTACAGATGTACTCGTTCTCTATAATATTACAAATTTTATTTCAGACCGGAATCTGTATAAACTGGTCGGAAGAATTTAAAATGGAAAAGAGGTAAGATAAATGGTTTATAAGAGAGTAAGTAAAATAATCTTTGCTGCCATACTTGCTGTAACGGTGTTTTCGGGTTGCGGGAACAGGCAGGAAGAAGGAATAGATAAGACAGAAACAGAGACCACAACACAGAAAAGCACACAGGATTCCACACAGGATGTCACGCAGGAAGCGGAAGAGGAAACAAAATATCCGTCTATCACTTCGGATGGAAAAATAAAAGATTACAAAAGCGTTGTGACAGTGGATGATACAGCATATGAGTTATACACCTATCTGGACAAAACAGCAGACAATTATGCAAAAAGTGTAAATAAGGTAGCGGATACTCTGGCCGGAAAATCGGATGTGTATGATCTTGTCATTCCCCTCAGTTCGGGAATTACATTTCCGGATAATTTGAAGGATGAAATCACATCTTCCGACCAGCATGATGCCATGCAGAAGATTCAGGCAAAAATGGACAAACATGTAAAAAACGTGGATGTATATGACGTGCTTATGCAGCATCGGACGGAGTATGAATATTTTCGGACGGATCATCATTGGACGACACTTGGTGCTTATTACGCATATACGGAATTCTGTAAAGCAAAAGGGATTACGCCGGAATCGCTGGATGCATATAGTAAAAAACAGGATTTTGACGGATTTCTGGGATCTTTTTATAATGATACTTCGGATGCAAAGCTGAAGGCGAATCCGGATACTGTGACAGCATATTACCCAAATGCTGAGAGCATATGCCATGTGACAGCATCGGATGGCAAAAAATATGACTGGCCGGTAATTTATGATGTTTCGAATTACAATGCGGGACTGAAATACAGTACGTTTATTGCAAGTGATAATCCATACACGGAAATTGAGAACAAGGATCTGTCGGATGGAAGTTCCTGCATTGTTGTAAAAGAATCGTTCGGAAATGCATTTATTCCATTTCTGGTTGATCATTATCAGACGGTGTATGTCGTGGATTACCGTTATTGGACAGGAAGTATCAGTAAACTTGCACAGGACAAGAAAGTGAATGATGTGCTGTTTTTGAATAATCTTTCCATGATTCGCAATAAAAGTCTGGTAGGAAAGTTATACAGAGTGCTATAATACATTACAGTAAATAATTCCGTACAGACGATACGAAAGGAGGGGAATCCGGTGGTTAAATATTACAGAACAGATGACCGAAAGATTCATGAAGAACCGACAATTCAGGATGGCGTATGGGTGCAGATGGTAAACCCCAGTGTCGCGGAGGGACAGATGGTCGCGGATGCTCTGGATATGGATGTTGAAGATGTGCTGGCCGCACTCGATGAAGAGGAGAGTTCCCGTATCGAACTACAGGATGGTTATACTCTCATTCTGGTCGATATCCCGTCGATCGAGATCCGTCATGAAAAAGAATCGTATACGACCATACCGCTTGGTATTCTGATTACATCGGGTGAGATCGTTACAGTCTGTACGGAGGATACACCGGTTCTTCAGGCGTTTTTGAATAACCGTGTCCGGGAATTCAGCACGAAAAAAAAGCTTCGTTTTGTCTATCAGATCCTGTACCGGATTGCAGTGCTTTATCAGAGTGATCTTCGTATCATCGACAAGATGCGTACGGAGATCGAGGAACGTGTCGGGGATGATACGGAGGAAGTGGATCTGATTGCGCTGCATGAACTGGAATCGACACTGGTCTACTTTGCGACATCCCTTCGTGCCAACGGAGTAGTGCTTGACCGCCTGACAAGATACAAGCGGTTGGAGCAGTATCCGGAGGATAAGGAACTGCTCGGGGATGTAATCGTAGAGAACCAGCAGGCAATTGAGATGACAAGTATTTACCGTGACATCATAAACGGTACCAGGGAATTGCTGTCATCGGTCATCGACAATCGGATGAATTCCATCATGAAATCGCTGACAGTCATCACGCTGGTTATGGCGATTCCTACGGTTATTTCCGGAATTTACGGTATGAATGTCAACGAGCACTGGGTCCCGTTTGCCAATACTGCGCACGGATTTGCTATTATCATCGGAATTATGGTGATCATTTGTGTGATTATCCTGCTTCTTCTGCGAAAGAAGCGTATCCTCTAGCGGATTGAATTGCGGTATTGCAGAGGCGGGACATGAAAGGTGTTTTTAAATGTCCGGATAAAATAGCTTACATTTGGAAAGCCGCTCTGCAGTGCTGTCTCTGTGATGGAGAGACTTGTGGTTTCCAGCAGATGCTTTGCGTGGGATAACCGCAGGTACGTGATATACTGCGAGAGCGTAAGCTGGAAATGTTCCCGGAAATACCGGGAGATATATTTTTCGGACATATGGAAATGTCCGGCGAGATCGTGCAGAGAAATGCGAAAACAGTAATTTTGCTGAATATAAGATAACAACTCTTTCTGGAGACTGCTGGTGCCTTTGGTATGGCTGGGATAAAACAGATCCTGTTCTGCCATAAGAAGCACAAGTTTCAGGAGCAGAATGCGGGTGCCAAGCTGGTTTTGGTATCCGCTTTTTTTGTCGGTGTCCGCACGGCCGGAGTTGGCAGCAACGATCTGATCGAGCAGACCGGATGCCTTTGCTGCCGTGTCATGGTTTTCTGGAAGCTTACAGGGAAAAGAGAGAGTACGGTTCCGCAGAGGGAAGAAAAGCTCCCGCTCCAAAGAATCGTCCGACTGAAATGAAATAAATTCGAGAGGAAACAGGAGCGTGTAGTAATCGACATCCCCGGTTGAAGATCCCATCAGATGAAGCTGCCCCGGAGCAACGAAATAAACAGAACCGTCTTCCGCGGTGTATTCTTTTCCGTCAATCAGGAGGTTTAACGGACCTTTTTTCGTGTAAATAATCTCAAGTTCATCGTGCCAGTGCACGGGAATCTGAAAAGCATGAAAAATATGGTGCATGTGATATTGTGTGTAGGGATAATCGTCTGTCCCGTGCGGACGGTTTTCTTTTAATTCCGGATACATGAGGACCCTCCTTCTGCCAGTTTCTTAAATTATAATGGAAAAGTAGAAATAATGCAATTTTGAGGCGATAAAATGCAAGTATTTTTTACAAAAAGGGCATAAAATGAATATAAGAGAAAGGAGATACCATCCATGGAACAGAAGAAAAAAACCTTAACGCAGCTTTTTGTTCCCATTTGTCTGGAAACACTTTTGTATATGCTTTCGGGGATGGTCGATACCCTGATGCTTTCGTCTGTAAATGATCAGGCGGTTGGGGCGGTGGGAACTGCAAATACATATATCGGAATTTTTATCATCATGTTTTCTGTGATCTCTTCGGGAATGGTAGCCGTTATGACACAAAATATCGGGGCGGGCAGGCCGGGGGTGGCATATCAGGCCAGACAGCTTGGACTGGCATTTAATGCAGTGCTTGGCATAATAATGTCTCTGTTCTTATCACTCGGTGCTGGGGCCATTCTCTCTGGTGTCGGTGTGGCAGACGCACTGATGCAGCCGGCGAAAACCTATCTGCAGATCGTGGGCGGATTTTGTATTTTAAATGCACTGATTCCGATCTGTTCGAGTTATCTTCGAGCGTTTGGGTTTTCGAAAGAACCGCTGTATGCATCCATTACCGGAAATGTCATTAATTTCTGCCTGAATGCATTTTTCCTGTTTGTCCTGCACAAAGGCGTGGCAGGGGTTGCCACAGCTACCGTGATCTCACGCATCATCAATCTGGTGATTGTTGTGATGCTCGGTGCAGTTTTAGTAAAAGCAAAACAGCATCCGGAGAGGGAGAGCAACCGGGAAGTGATGGGACAGATCATCCGTATCGGGCTTCCGTCCGCATGCGAGACGGCGATCTATAACGTTTCCATGACACTGGTGATCCGTTTTTTGAATCAGATGGATGCACAGGGACTTAATGTGACGGCGCGTTCCTACACAATGCAGATCACAAATTTTTCCTACTGTGTGGGTGCGGCGCTTGCACAGGCGAATGCGATTATGACGGGATGGCGGATTGGCGCGAAAGAGTATGATGCATGTGACCGCGGAACGAGAAAAGCGGCGATCATAGGTGTGATTGTTGCAGTTATTCTGGAAACAATGTTTGCGCTTTGTTCCGGATGGATCATGCAGCTGTTTTCCAAAGATCCGCAGATGGTGTCGCTTGTCGGCAAACTTCTGGCAATTGACATTGTGCTTGAGATGGGGCGTGTAACCAATCTGGTGTACGGGCAGGCATTAAAGACGAGTGGAGATGCCGTGTTTCCGGTAGTGATGGGTGCCTGCTTTATGATTTTGTGTTCAGTTGGGGGAACGTATCTGTTTGGAATCCGTCTGGGCCTTCTGGCCGTGGGCGCATACATCGGTATGGCTGGTGATGAATGCGTCCGTGCCGTTGGCATGTACCTTCGCTGGAAGAGCGGAAAGTGGAAAGAAAAGGGATTGGTTAAATCCCGGTAGCTTCGTAGCGCCCACTGGCACCACATGGAAGAACCAGTCCGTTGGAGGAAACCGGAAGACCGATCTCGCTGGCGGTGACTGTACCATTGGCGGTGCCAAGTACCGTGCTTATCATATAGGAAAGAACTGCCGGCTGCAGACCGGTGGTATATGAGTTAATCAGGAAGAAGAGCGGATTGTCCGTTAAAATCTGGCTGCAGAGCTGGATGAGCGGATAAACGCTCTCTTCTATTTTCCAGATTTCCCCTTTTGGTCCGCGACCGTAAGACGGCGGATCCATGATAATGGCATCATAATGGTTCCCACGACGGATTTCCCGCTCTACAAATTTGACACAGTCATCGACCAGCCACCGGATCGGGGCATCTTTCAGACCGGAAGAAATTGCATTTTCTTTTGCCCAGGTGACCATGCCTTTGGATGCATCTACATGGGTTACACTTGCACCTGCCGCAGCGGCCGCAAGTGTTGCCCCGCCGGTATAGGCGAAAAGATTAAGAACCTTAACCTGGCGTCCTTTGGAAACGGCGTCTGCAATGAGCTGGGAAAACCAGTTCCAGTTGGCAGCCTGTTCCGGAAATAATCCGGTATGTTTAAAACTGAAAGGTTTTAAATGAAACGTTAACTTCTTATTAATAGGCAGGGAATATTGAATGGTCCATTCTTTTGGAAGCTGGAAAAATTCCCATTCTCCACCTCCTTTGGAACTGCGGTGGTAGTGGCCGTTCATTTTGCGCCATCCTTTTTCCTTTTTCGGAGTATCCCAGATTACCTGGGGATCTGGGCGGACGAGAAGATAATCTCCCCAGCGTTCGAGCTTTTCACCTTTTGAACAATCGATCACTTCATAGTCATTCCATTGATCTGCTAACCACATATATCATATCCTCCTGATTTCCATCTGTATAAAACAGTAACATTATATGAAAAATAGAAAAAATAATCAATGATTAAATTTCTGCATGACGGATTTTGAAAGAAAAAGCAATTTTTAGACAAAAAACTATTGCATTTGTGACATAAAATGATAGAATGTACCTAACGACGGAATAATTAAACGGAGGATGAACGACATGGAATCATTTATGGGAGATTTAAGTGCTTGTGAAACAATGATCATGAAAGTAATCTGGGATGCGAAAGAAGATATTGCATTGCAAGACCTGATTCGCGAACTGGCAGATCGATATAAAAAGAACTACGCACGTACAACTGTTGTGACATTTGTTCATAAGATTGTAGACAAAGGCTTTGCAACAACTTACCGTAAAGGAAAAGCGGCATATATTCATCCGGAAAAAAGTCTGGCAGCCTATAGGGATGAGTTGTTACAACAGCAGCTGGAGTTTTGGTTTGACGGAAAACCATCCGCATTTTTGTCTGCCTGGTGTGAAAAAAATAAACTGTCCCGCGAGGAAGCAGACAGGATCAGAGAAATAATTGAGAAAGAGTAATCGTGGTATAAAGGAGTATCTTCCTATTATAAAAGGAATGAAATAGGATGCTCCTTTTCATTTTTCTCTTTTTTGACAGAAAATCAAAAAAGTTCTTGCTTTTTTGGGAAAGACCATGTATAATATCAATTGCTGTGGCATGATAGCTATGAAACGTGAGGTTGCTGCCTACGTGGCAGGTTTTCCGTGGAGCGAATGTCAAGTTAGGAAACTGACGACAAGTCACTGTACAAACAATATGGTCTATCAAAGATAGAAACAACGTGTGAAAGAAATTGCGAATCGCCTGACGATGGGGCGATACATCAGAGATGTACCGCAGGACACACACGGAGAAGTGTACAGTCACCGCTTGTCGTACTATTTACAAAGTGCGAAAAGGAGGCGACTTTTTTTATGGCAAGTCAAGTAATGAGAATCACTCTCAAGGCTTATGATCACGAATTAGTTGATTCATCAGCAAAGAAAATCATCGAGACTGTAAAGAAGAACGGATCACAGGTGAGCGGACCGGTACCTCTTCCTACAAAGAAGGAAGTAGTTACAATTCTTAGAGCTACTCACAAGTACAAATATTCCCGTGAACAGTTCGAACAGAGAACTCATAAGAGACTGATCGATATCGTTACACCAACTCAGAAGACTGTTGATGCTTTATCACGTCTTGAGATGCCGGCAGGTGTTTACATCGATATTAAAATGAAGCAGAAATAATAACTGTTTCGACAAATTATTTCGTAAGTCCTGATTAGTTATTTCATATAGATATGGCTGCTCTAGGATGAACGGTTCCGCTACTCCACTGCAGATCAGCAGGTGGGCAAGAGGCGTTCCGCTGTAGAAAACAGGAGGTTAAACAATGAAGAAAGCGATTTTAGCAACAAAAGTCGGAATGACACAGATCTTCAATGCAGACGGCGTATTAGTGCCGGTTACTGTATTACAGGCTGGTCCTTGTGTTGTTACTCAGATTAAGACAGTAGACAACGATGGATACAGTGCAGTTCAGGTTGGATTTGTTGACAAGAAAGAAAAGACTGTTAACAAAGATGCCAACGGAAAGAAAGAAATTCGCAACAGACATGGCGTAAACAAGGCTCAGATGGGTCACTTCGCTAAAGCTGGTGTATCTGGTAAGAGATTCGTTCGCGAGTTCAAGTTTGAGAACGCAGACGAGTATAAGTTAGCAGATGAAATCAAGGCTGACATCTTCGCAGAAGGTGACAAGGTTGATGTTACTGCTATTTCAAAAGGTAAAGGTTTCCAGGGTGCTATTAAGAGATTAGGTCAGCACAGAGGACCTATGGCTCATGGTTCTAAGTTCCATCGTCATCAGGGTTCTAACGGTGCATGTTCTTCTCCGAGCCGTGTATTCAAGGGAAAAGGAATGCCTGGACACATGGGTAGCGTAAAAGTTACAACTCAGAATCTTGAAGTTGTAAGAGTTGACGCAGAGAACAACTTACTGCTGATCAAGGGTGCTGTCCCAGGAGCAAAGAAAGCTCTCATCACAGTAAAAGAGACCACAAAGTCTGGTAAATAGTGCAAAGTAAGAAAGGAGGAACTTTACGATGGCTAAAGTAGCTGTTTATAATATGGAAGGTAAAGAAGTTGATTCAATCGAATTAAACGATTCCATTTTCGGCGTAGAAATTAATGAGCATTTAGTTCATATGGCTGTGCTTCAGCAGCTTGCAAATAATCGTCAGGGAACACAGAAGGCTAAGACACGTTCTGAAGTTCGCGGTGGCGGAAGAAAACCATGGAGACAGAAGGGAACCGGTCATGCAAGACAGGGATCTACAAGAACTCCACAGTGGACAGGTGGCGGAGTTGTATTTGCTCCAGTACCAAGAGATTACTCATTCAAGCTTAACAAGAAGGAAAAGAGAGCAGCATTAAAGTCTGTACTTACTTCTAAGGTAGCAGAGAACAAGTTCGTAGTCGTTGACGAGCTTAAGATGGATGAGATCAAGACAAAGAAGTTCGTTCAGGTTATGAAAAACTTAAATTCTGAGAAGGCATTGGTTGTATTAAACGATATGGATACAAACATTATCGCATCTGCAGCTAATATCCCGACAGTTAAGACCGCTCAGACAAACGAACTGAATGTATTTGATGCATTAAAGTATGATAAGGTAGTCGTAACAAAGGCTGCTCTTGCAACAATCGAGGAGGTGTATGCATAATGGCAAACGTACAGTATTATGATGTAATCCTCAAACCAGTAGTAACTGAGAAGAGTATGGCAGCTATGGCTGAGAAGAAATACACATTTCTTGTTCATCCGGAAGCAAATAAGACCATGATCAAAGAAGCAGTAGAGAGAATGTTCGAAGGCACAAAGGTTGCCAAGGTCAACACAATGAATTGTGAAGGCAAGAACAAGAGACGTGGAATGGTAACTGGCAAGACTGCTAAGACAAAGAAAGCAATCGTTCAGTTGACAGAGGACAGTAAGGATATCGAGATCTTCGCTGGATTATAATTCCACAAGGAGCACTTGCATAAGAGTTGCTTCGCAAGCAAGTGCGTAATAGCGATATATCGAAGATATACCGCAATGGAGCATATTGCATGAAAGTTCGCTAACGCGAAGCAATATGCGTAGGTAATACTTCAAAGAAGCATTACAGATTATGTGTCAGCGATGACACGATAATGAAAACATCGAAAGGAGAAAAACAATGGGAATTAAGACATATAACCCATATACACCTTCCAGAAGAAATATGACTGGCTCTGATTTCGCTGAGATTACAAAGACAACTCCTGAGAAATCACTTACAACTTCTTTAAAGAAAAACGCTGGTCGTAACAATCAGGGTAAAATCACAGTTAGACACCAGGGCGGTGGAAACAGAAGAAAATACAGAATCATCGATTTCAAGAGAAGAAAAGATGGTATTCCGGCAACTGTAATCGGTATCGAGTACGATCCGAACAGAACAGCAAATATCGCATTAATCTGCTACGCAGATGGCGAGAAGGCATATATCTTGGCTCCGGCAGGATTAACCGACGGAATGAAGGTTATGAACGGACCTGAGGCTGAGGTAAGAGTTGGAAACTGCTTACCACTTGAGAATATCCCAGTTGGTACACAGATCCACAACATCGAGTTACTTCCTGGCAAGGGTGGACAGTTAGTTCGTTCTGCAGGACTTAGCGCACAGCTGATGGCTAAGGAAGGAAAGTACGCAACACTTCGTCTTCCTTCAGGTGAGATGAGAATGGTTCCAATTCAGTGTAGAGCAACAATCGGTGTTATCGGAAACGGTGACCACAACCTCGTAAATATTGGTAAGGCTGGACGTAAGCGTCACATGGGTATCCGCCCAACAGTTCGTGGTTCTGTTATGAATCCTAATGACCATCCACACGGTGGTGGTGAAGGTAAGGCTCCGGTAGGTCGTCCAGGACCATGTACTCCATGGGGCAAGCCTGCACTCGGTCTGAAGACCAGAAAGAAGAACAAGCAGTCTAACAAGCTTATCGTAAGAAGAAGAGACGGTAAAGCGATCAAATAATTAGGAGGTTGAAGAAATGGCACGTTCACTTAAAAAAGGACCATTTGCTGATGAAAGCTTACTGAAAAAAGTAGATGCTATGAACGCTTCCGGAGACAAGTCAGTCATTAAGACTTGGTCCCGTCGTTCTACTATTTTCCCATCTTTCGTTGGACACACAATTGCTGTTCATGACGGAAGAAAGCATGTTCCGGTATATGTTACTGAGGATATGGTTGGACACAAGCTCGGTGAGTTCGTTGCAACAAGAACTTACAGAGGACATGGAAAAGACGAGAAGAAATCAGGCGTGAGATAAGATTTAGTGAAAGGAGGTTTCATCCATGGCAAAAGGACATAGATCCCAGATCAAGAGAGAGAGAAACGAAGTAAAGGACACAAGACCTTCAGCTAAGTTATCTTATGCTAGAGTGTCAGTACAGAAGGCTTGCTTCGTATTAGATGCAATTCGTGGTAAGGATGTTGCGACTGCACTTGCAATCGTATCCTACAACCCAAGATACGCTTCAAGCGTTGTAGAGAAGTTATTAAAGTCAGCAATCGCTAACGCTGAGAACAATAACGGAATGAAGGCAGAAAACCTTTATGTAGCAGAGTGCTACGCAAATAAGGGACCAACAATGAAGAGAATTCATCCTAGAGCACAGGGTAGAGCTTATAGAATCGAGAAGAGAATGAGCCACATTACAATCGTGCTTGATGAAAGATAGGAGGCAATCATGGGACAGAAAGTTAATCCTCATGGATTAAGAGTCGGCGTTATCAAAGATTGGGATTCTAAATGGTATGCAGATGGTGATTTCGCTGATTACTTAGTAGAAGATTACAATATCAGAACATTTTTAAAGAAGAAGTTATATGCAGCCGGTGTTTCTAAGATTGAGATCGAGAGAGCATCAGACCGCGTAAAGGTTATTATTTACACAGCTAAGCCGGGTGTAGTAATTGGTAAGGGCGGCGCAGAGATCGAGAAGATCAAAGCAGAAGTTCAGAAGCTTACAGACAAGAAGTTAGTTGTTGATATCAAAGAAGTAAAGAGACCTGACCGTGACGCTCAGTTAGTAGCTGAGAACATCGCTTTACAGCTTGAGAACCGTGTTTCTTTCCGTAGAGCAATGAAGTCCTGCATGGGCCGTGCAATGAAGACCGGTGCAAAGGGAATTAAGACTTCCTGCTCAGGACGTCTTGGTGGAGCTGATATGGCCCGTACAGAGTTCTACTCTGAAGGAACGATTCCGCTTCAGACACTTCGTGCAGATATCGATTATGGATTCGCAGAGGCAGATACAACTTACGGTAAAGTTGGTGTTAAGGTTTGGATCTACCGTGGCGAAGTGCTTCCTACAAAGGGTAATAAGGAAGGAGGAGCTCAGTAATTATGTTAATGCCTAAGAGAGTTAAACATCGTAAACAGTTCCGTGGTTCCATGGCTGGTAAAGCTACCAGAGGAAACAAGATCACATATGGTGAGTATGGTATCGTAGCATTAGAGCCTTGCTGGATCAAAGCTAATCAGATCGAGGCAGCCCGTGTTGCTATGACAAGATACATCAAGCGTGGTGGTAAAGTTTGGATCAAGATTTTCCCAGAGAAGCCTGTAACACATAAGCCTATGGGTGTTCGTATGGGTAAAGGAAAAGGTGCCCTTGAGTATTGGGTAGCTGTAGTTAAACCAGGTAGAGTATTATTTGAAATCTCCGGTGTTCCGGAAGACGTAGCGAAAGAAGCTTTACGTCTTGCTACACATAAATTACCTTGCAAATGTAAAGTAGTTTCACGTGCAGATTTAGAAGGCGGTGAGTCAAATGAAAACTAGTGCATATTTAGAAGAATTAAAGACACTTTCTGTTGCTGACTTACAGGCACAGTTAGTTGATGCGAAAAAGGAACTTTTCAATTTGAGATTCCAGAATGCAACCAATCAGTTAGATAACACAGCAAGAATTAAGGAAGTTCGCAAGAATATTGCTAGAATTCAGACTGTTATCACCGAGAAGGCAAGCATCGCTGAGTAATCCCAACCGCATCTGCTGACAGCGTGCAGATGCTCAGGCAATGCAGAACTTGCATTACATTTTCAGAAAGGAGACTTCGGTCGTGGAAGAAAGAAATCTTAGAAAAACACGTGTAGGTGTTGTTGTAAGCGATAAGATGGATAAGACAATCGTTGTAGCTGTAAAGAACAATGAGAGACATCCACTTTACAACAAGATTGTAAAAAAGACTTATAAATTAAAAGCTCATGACGAGAACAACGATGCTAAGATCGGTGATACCGTTAGAGTAATGGAAACAAGACCTTTATCTAAAGATAAGAGATGGAGACTTGTAGAAATCATGGAAAGAGCAAAATAATAGAAGGAGGCTACAAGCATGGTACAGCAGGAAAGCAGACTCAGAGTTGCAGATAATACTGGAGCTAAAGAGTTACTTGTTATCCGCGTAATGGGTGGATCTACCAGAAGATATGCGAACATCGGCGATGTAATCGTTGCAACTGTTAAAGATGCAACACCAGGCGGTGTTGTTAAAAAGGGCGATGTTGTTAAGGCCGTAGTTGTTCGTTCAGTAAAAGGTGCTCGTCGTAAAGACGGATCTTATATTAAGTTCGATGAGAATGCAGCAGTTATTATCAAGGACGACAAGACTCCAAGAGGAACTCGTATCTTTGGACCAGTAGCTCGTGAGCTTCGTGAGAAACAGTTCATGAAAATTGTTTCTCTGGCTCCAGAAGTATTATAGGAGGAACGAAGATGGCAAGTATGAAGATCAAAAAAGGCGATATGGTTAAGGTTATCGCTGGAAGAGATAAGGACAAAGAGGGCAAGGTTATTGCCGTAAATAAGAAAGACAACACACTCCTCGTTGAAGGTGTCAACATGGTTACAAAGCATGCTAAGCCTAGCATGGCTAACCAGCAGGGCGGAATCCTTCATCAGGAAGGACCTATTGATGCATCGAACGTTATGTTCCTTCACAAAGGTAAGGCTACTCGCGTAGGCTTCAAGATGGACGGAGACAAGAAAGTTCGTTATGCTAAATCAACAGGCGATGTTATCGATTAATTGAAGAGAGGAGGACAAAACATTGAGTAGACTTAAAGAGCAGTACGAAAATGAGATCAAAGACGCAATGATCAAAAAGTTCGGATACAAGAATACAATGGAGGTTCCAAAGCTTGACAAGATCGTAGTTAACATGGGTGTTGGTGAGGCTAAGGAGAACGCAAAGCTTCTTGAGGCAGCTGTAAAGGACATGGAGGCTATTACCGGTCAGAAGGCTGTTACAACAAAGGCTAAGAATGCGATCGCAAACTTCAAGATCAGAGAGAACATGCCAATCGGATGTAAGGTTACCTTACGTGGCGAGAAGATGTATGAGTTCGCTGATCGTCTGATCAACTTAGCATTACCTCGTGTACGTGACTTCAGAGGCGTTAATCCTAACGCATTTGACGGACGTGGAAACTACGCACTTGGAATCAAGGAGCAGATTATTTTCCCTGAGATCGAGTACGATAAGGTAGATAAGGTTCGTGGTATGGATATCATCTTTGTTACAACAGCAAAGACAGATGAAGAGGCACGTGAGTTATTGACTCTGTTCAATATGCCATTCGCTAAATAATTAGGAGGGAATTTTAATGGCTAAGACAAGTATGAAAGTTAAACAGCAGCGTAAACCAAAATTCTCTACTAGAGAATATACACGTTGCAGAATTTGTGGACGTCCACATTCAGTTTTAAGAAAATACGGAATCTGCAGAGTATGTTTCCGTGAGTTAGCATATAAAGGTCAGATCCCAGGCGTTAAGAAGGCATCTTGGTAAACCTTTAAGAGTAAAGTAGTAATCCAAAAGGAGGAAAAATGTCATGATGATGACAAGTGATCCAATTGCAGATATGCTTACAAGAATCCGTAATGCAAATACTGCAAAACATGATACAGTAGATATTCCAGCATCCAAGATCAAAGTTGCTATCGCTGGCATCCTTGTTGATGAAGGATTCATCGAGAAGTATGACATCATTGAGGATGGTAACTTCAAGACAATCCGCGTTACTTTAAAGTATGGCGCAGATAAGAACGAGAAGATCATTACAGGAATTAAGAGAATCTCTAAGCCTGGTTTACGTGTATACGCTGGCAGGGACGAGATCCCGAGCGTACTTGGTGGATTAGGAATCGCTATCCTTTCTACAAACCAGGGAATCGTAACTGACAAAGAGGCTAGAAAGCTTAAAGTTGGTGGCGAGGTATTAGCATTTGTATGGTAGTCCATACAAACAGGTTTTTCCAAAAGTATAAACCGGTCGTATGGCCGGACATACAATAGAAGCTATTTAATCATCCAAAAATATAGGAGGTACGGGCATGTCACGTATAGGAAGAATGCCAATCGCAGTTCCGGCTGGCGTAACAGTTGAGATTGCAGAAAATAATCATGTGACTGTAACAGGTCCAAAGGGTACTCTTGAGAGAACACTTCCATCTGAGATGGACATCAAGTTAGAGAACTCTGAAATCGTAGTAACAAGACCAAACGATTTAAAGAAAATGAAATCCTTACACGGATTAACAAGAACACTGATCCACAACATGGTTGTAGGTGTTACAGAGGGTTACACAAAGACTCTTGAGGTTAACGGTGTAGGTTATAGAGCTTCAAAGTCTGGAAAGAAGCTTACACTCAACTTAGGATACTCTCATCCGGTTGAGATGGAAGATCCTGAAGGACTCGAGGCAGTTGTTGAGGATAACAAGATTATCATCAAAGGTATTGATAAAGAAAAAGTTGGCCAGTACGCAGCTGAAATCAGAGATAAGAGAAGACCTGAGCCATATAAGGGCAAGGGTATCAAGTATGCTGATGAAGTTATTAGACGTAAAGTTGGTAAGACTGGTAAGAAATAATTAAAGGAGTGGACAAGAAATGGTTAGTAAAAAATCAAGAACAGAAGTTCGTGAAAAGAAACATAGCAGAATGCGTAATCATCTTGCAGGTACAGCACAACGTCCTCGTTTAGCTGTATTTAGAAGTAATAACCATATGTATGCTCAGATTATTGATGATACAGTTGGCAATACACTTGTTTCTGCATCTACCCTGGATAAGGACGTAAAGGCAGAACTCGAGAAGACTAATAACGTTGATGCTGCAGCACATCTTGGTACTGTAATTGCAAAGAAAGCATTAGATAAGGGTATTACCACAGTTGTCTTCGATAGAGGCGGTTTTATTTACGCAGGCAAGGTAAAAGCATTAGCTGAAGCAGCAAGAGAAGCTGGTTTAGAGTTTTAGGAGGAGACAAACATGAAACGTGAAATCATTGATGCTAGTCAATTAGAATTAGTTGACCAGGTAGTTGACATCAAGCGTGTAACAAAGGTTGTTAAGGGTGGACGTAACATGCGTTTCACAGCTCTCGTTGTTGTTGGTGACAAAAACGGTCATGTTGGCGCTGGTCTTGGAAAGGCAGCTGAAATTCCTGAAGCTATCCGTAAGGGAAAAGAAGATGCGATCAAGAGCCTGATCAGTGTGAAATTAGACGAGAATAACTCTATTACACATGATGTAACAGGAAAATACACAGGTGCTTCTGTATTATTAAAGAAGTCTCCTGAAGGTACCGGTATCATCGCTGGTGGACCAGCCCGTTCCGTATGTGAGCTTGCAGGAATCACTAACATCCGTACCAAGTCTATGGGATCTAACAATAAGCAGAACGTTGTACTTGCTACAATCGAGGCACTTTCTCAGCTTAGAAGCCCAGAAGAAGTTGCAAAGCTTCGCGGCAAGTCCGTAGAAGAAATCTTAGGTTAAGGAGGAGCTATTAAGAGATGGCAGATAAAGTTAAAGTAACACTTATTAAGTCAACAATCGGTGCTGTTCCTAAGAACAAGAAGACGATCGAAGCTCTTGGATTAACTAAGTTAAATAAGACTGTTGAGTTGCCTAACAATGCAGCTACACAGGGCTCACTTCGTAAGGTTGCACCATACGTTAAAGTAGAAGAAGTTTAAGAATAAGACAAGGAGGTGCCAAAATGGATTTATCTAGTTTAAAAGCAGCTGAAGGTTCCGTGCATAGTGATAATTTCAGAAGAGGCCGTGGACATGGTTCAGGAAACGGTAAGACCGCTGGTAAGGGCCATAAGGGTCAGAAAGCTCGTTCTGGAGCACCAAGACCAGGTTTTGAAGGTGGCCAGATGCCATTATACAGAAGATTACCTAAGAGAGGTTTCAAGTGCAGAAACTCTAAGGAAATCATCGGTATTAACATCTCTGCTCTTGAGCAGTTCGATAACGATGCAGTTGTATCCGTAGAGACACTGATCGAGGCAGGAATCGTTAAGAACCCAAGAGACGGAGTTAAGATTCTCGGCAATGGAGAGTTTACTAAGAAGCTGACAGTCCAGGCTAATGCATTCAGCGCTAGCGCAAAAGAAAAGATTGAAGCTCTTGGTGGAAAAGCAGAGGTGATCTAATGCTCGAGACACTTCGTAATGCGTTTAAAATTAAAGATATTCGTAACAGAATTCTCTTTACATTTTTTATGTTAGTTGTAATCCGGATCGGAAGTGAACTTCCGGCTCCGGGTGTCAACGGAGACGTTTTCAAACAGTGGTTTGAGAGTCAGTCCGCTGACGGATTTGGATTCTTTAATGCAATTACCGGTGGTTCATTCCTGAACATGTCTGTATTTGCATTGAACATTACTCCGTACATTACATCTTCCATTATTATTCAGTTGCTCACAATTGCGATTCCGAAGCTTGAGGAAATGCAGCGTGACGGTGAAGAAGGAAGAAAGAAAATGACTGCAATTACACGTTACCTGACTGTTGCTCTTGCATTAATTCAGGCCGTTGCAATGACAATCTTTTTCTATCGTGGAAATCAGCTGACATCAAGCAGTCCTCTGACATTCATTATGGTTGTCACAGGCTTGACTGCAGGTTCTACAGTATTGATGTGGATTGGTGAGCGTATTACTGAAAAGGGTGTCGGAAATGGTATTTCAATTGTTTTGACAATCAATATTATTTCCCGTATTCCACAGGATCTTGGAACTCTTTGGAGTCAGTTTATTGCAAACAAATCCATTCCAAAGGGAATTGTTGCAGCGCTGATCATCTGCGCAATCATCGTTGCGATGGTAGTATTCGTAGTGTTCCTTCAGGATGCTGAAAGAAGAATTCCTGTTCAGTATTCCAAGAAGATTCAGGGTCGCAAGCAGGTTGGTGGCCAGCAGACATATATTCCTCTTAAGGTTAACACCGGCGGTGTAATTCCGGTCATCTTTGCTCAGTCATTGATGCAGACTCCGGTAATTATCGCAAGTGTACTTGGAAAAGGAAACGGAACTGGTATTGGCAGCAAGATTTTAAAGGGATTATCTCAGTCTAATTGGTGTAATCCTGAGCAGCCGATTTATTCAATCGGACTTGTTGTATATCTGTTACTGCTTGTTGCTTTCGCATATTTCTATACAGAGATTACATTTAATCCATTAGAGATTGCAAACAATATGAAGAAAGCAGGCGGATTCATTCCGGGTATCAGACCTGGAAAGCCAACCAGCGATTACTTAAGTCAAATACTCAATTATATCGTCTTTATTGGAGCCGTTGGCCTTGCCATCGTTGCAGTGATTCCGATCTTCTTCAACGGTGTATTTAACGCTGACGTATCCTTCGGTGGAACATCCATCATCATTATCGTTGGTGTAATCATCGAGACAGTAAAGCAGATTGAGTCACAGATGAGAGTTCGTTATTATAAGGGATTTTTGAACGATTAATTATGTTTTGGAGATACTGTCTACAGTATCTCCATTCATAATATAATGCGCATTTCAAAGAATGGAGAAAAGAATGAAGATTATTATGTTAGGGGCTCCGGGAGCCGGCAAGGGAACACAGGCAAAGCAGATTGCGGCTAAGTATCAGATCCCGCACATCTCAACAGGAGATATTTTCCGTGCGAATATTAAGAATGGTACAGAATTAGGAAAGAAAGCAAAGACATATATGGATCAGGGAGCACTTGTTCCGGATGAGCTGACTTGTGATCTTGTTATGGATCGTATTCAGCAGGATGACTGCAAAAACGGATTTGTACTCGATGGTTTTCCGAGAACGATTCCACAGGCAGAGGCACTTGATGCAGCGCTCAAGAAGATCAATGAGACAATGGATTATGCAATCGATGTTGATGTCCCAGATGAAAACATTGTTAAGCGTATGGGCGGACGCCGTGCATGCTTAAATTGTGGCGCAACTTATCATATTGTGTTCAATCCGACGAAGGTAGAGGGCAAGTGTGATGCATGCGGCAGCGATACCGTACTTCGTGATGATGATAAGCCTGAAACTGTTCAGAAGCGCCTGAGTGTATATCATGAGCAGACACAGCCACTGATTGATTACTACAAGGCACAGGGAATCTTAAAGTCTGTAGATGGAACACAGCCGATGGATACGGTCTTTACCGATATCGTCGCAATTTTAGGTGAATAAAATGACGATAACGATTAAATCTTCCGAAGAAATCGAATTGATGCGCGAAGCGGGAAGGATTCTCGCCAAGGTACATCAGGATCTTGGAAAAGAAGTTAAGCCGGGAATGTCAACATTGGACATTGATCGGTTGGGAGAAGAGATGATCCGTAGTTTCGGATGTATTCCTTCCTTTAAAAATTATTGTGGATATCCGGCATCCATCTGTGTATCCGTGAATGATGAAGTCGTACACGGGATACCAACAGACAAACGGATTATTCAGGAAGGCGATATCGTAAGTTTGGATGCGGGAGTTATTTACAAGGGTTATCACTCCGATGCGGCAAGAACGGTTGCAGTGGGAGAAATCAGTCAGGAAGCTCGATTGCTGATTGAACGAACAAGACAATCCTTTTTTGAAGGAATGAAGATGGCGACAGTAGGCAGGCATCTTCACGATATTTCAAGAGCAGTTGGTGATTATGCGGAAAAATTCGGATACGGTGTTGTGCGCGATCTGTGCGGACACGGAATCGGAAGTCATCTGCATGAAGAACCGGAGATCCCGAATTTCAGACAGTGGCGCAGAGGGCCGAAGCTTCGTGCCGGAATGACGCTTGCGGTGGAGCCGATGATCAATATCGGAACACCCGAAGTGTTCTGGATGGATGATGAGTGGACAGTTGTTACAGGAGACCATTCATTATCTGCTCATTATGAGAACACGATTCTTATTACGGAAGGCAAGCCGGAGATCCTTTCTCTGACAGAGGAGGAAAAAGAAGCCGGATTGTTAGATCTCATTTAACAATAAAGTTCAATTGATTCAATTCAGGAGGAAAGAAAGTTATGTCAAAGGCAGACGTTATTGAAGTAGAAGGCGTAGTAGTTGAGAAACTTCCAAACGCATTTTTTAAGGTAGAACTTGAGAATGGTCATCAGATTCTGGCAACGATCAGCGGAAAACTTCGTATGAATTTTATCCGTATCCTGCCGGGCGATAAGGTGACAATTGAGATGTCCCCATATGATTTGACCAAGGGAAGAATTATTTGGAGAGATAAATAAAAAATTATTGACTTCCATGAAGTGTCTGTGTATAATGTTATACGGACACTTTTGGAAAAGTACCTAGAGAGCAGCGGGAACCCGCTGAAATAGGGCTTTTATAGAGAAAGGAGGATTTGCTGTGAAGGTAAGATCATCAGTTAAGCCTATTTGCGAGAAATGCAAAGTCATCAAGAGAAAAGGAAGCATCAGAATTATCTGTGAGAATCCAAAGCATAAGCAGAGACAGGGTTAATTACGAAAGTAAGCTATAACCCTGCTTTTGTGCGTTGTGATATCCTTTTCACAATGGAAATCCGTTTAGGATTTCAATTCATTATGTGCGGCTGCAGCGCAGACAAATTGCGCTGTTCATAATAAACAGAGGCATATCTGGATGTGCATCATTATACCGAGTGCTGCCCATCGAATATGCAAATATGGAACCCTCATCTGTATGCACACATTTCAGGACGTGCAACCGTAGCTGTATACGGATCCGGGACGGAGAAAGTATATTGTTGCAGATATACATATGACTACTAATAATCAGGAAAATTTTATGGAGGTGTAAACACACATGGCTCGTATTGCAGGTGTAGATTTACCAAGAGAAAAACGTGTAGAAATCGGTCTGACTTACATCTACGGAATCGGTAGAGCAAGTGCTGACCGTATCCTTGAAGCAGCAAACGTAGATCCTAGCACACGTGTTAGAGATCTTACTGACGATGAGGTTAAGAGAATCAGTGCAGTCATCGATGAGACACAGACTGTAGAAGGTGATTTAAGAAGAGAGATCGCTCTTAATATTAAGAGACTCCAGGAGATCGGATGCTATCGTGGAATCCGTCACAGAAAGGGACTTCCTGTTCGTGGACAGAAGACAAAGACTAACGCTAGAACAAGAAAAGGTCCTAAGAGAACTGTAGCAAACAAGAAGAAATAATTAATTTTGAGAAAGTAGGTTAGTTTAGATATGGCTAAGAACGTTGCAAAGAAAACAACAAAAAAGCGCGTAAAGAAAAACGTTGAACGCGGACAGGCACACATTCAGGCATCTTTTAACAATACAATTGTAACTCTTACAGATACTGAAGGAAACGCTTTATCATGGGCAAGTGCTGGTGGTCTTGGATTTAGAGGTTCAAAGAAATCTACTCCATATGCTGCACAGATGGCAGCAGAAACTGCTACAAAGGCAGCATTAATTCACGGATTAAAGACAGTTGATGTATTCGTAAAAGGTCCGGGATCAGGACGTGAGGCAGCAATTCGTGCCCTTTCCGCTTGCGGTCTTGAAGTTACATCCATCAGAGACGTAACTCCAGTTCCTCATAACGGATGCCGTCCACCAAAGCGCAGAAGAGTTTAATTAGGAGGTATCGATTAAGATGGCAGTTAATAAAGTACCTGTACTGAAAAGATGTAGATCCCTTGGTTTAGAGCCAAGTTATTTAGGATATGATAAGAAGTCCAAGAGAAATCTTCAGAGAGCAAACCGTAAGGTATCTGAGTACGGACTTCAGTTACGTGAGAAGCAGAAAGCTAAGTTCATCTACGGTGTATTAGAAAAGCCTTTCCGTAACTACTATAAGAAAGCAGATAAGATGAGAGGATTAACAGGTCCTAACCTTATGACAATCCTTGAGTCAAGACTTGATAACGTAGTATTCCGTCTTGGTTTCGCAAGAACAAGAAAGGAAGCTAGACAGATCGTAGATCACAAGTTCGTAACCGTTAACGGTAAGGTTGTAAATATTCCTTCTTACTTAGTTAAGGCTGGCGATGTAATCGAGATCAAAGAGAGCAAGAAGAACATTCAGCGTATGAAGGACATCGTTGAGGTTGCCGGTGGAAGAATCGTTCCAGAGTGGTTAGACATTGATGCTGAGAAGCTTCAGGGAACTGTTAAGGAATTACCTTCACGTGAGCAGATCGATGTACCTGTAAACGAGATGTTAATCGTCGAGTTATACTCTAAGTAATTAGCGTGATGTAGTGCAGGCAATGCACTATTGGAGATGCACCCCCTCTATGGGGTGCGTCTCGTTAAATGCCGAACAAAACCCGAGAAGGAGGGACTTTGTAGTGTTCGATTTTGAAAAACCAAAAATTGAGATCGCTGAAATTTCAGAAGACAAGACATATGGCAAATTTGTTGTAGAGCCTTTGGAAAGAGGATATGGTACGACACTTGGTAATTCTTTAAGAAGAATTATGCTTTCTTCATTACCGGGAGCGGCTGTTAGTCAGGTTAAGATTGACGGAGTTCTCCATGAGTTTAGCTCAATCCCAGGTGTTAAGGAAGATGTTACTGAAATTATCATGAACATCAAGAACCTCGCTATCCGCAATAACAGTTCTACAAATGAACCGAAAGTTGCTTACATTGAATTCGAAGGTGAAGGCGTTGTTACCGCGGCTGATATTCAGGTAGATTCGGATATCGAGATCATGAATCCTGATTTAGTGATCGCACACTTAAACGGTGGCGCAGATTGCAAGTTATACATGGAACTGACAATCACTAAGGGCAGAGGTTACATTAGTGCAGATAAAAACAAGACAGAGGATACACCAATTGGTGTGATCGCTATTGATTCTATCTACACACCGGTTGATCGTGTAAATGTAACCATCGAGAATACCCGTGTTGGCCAGGTTACCGATTATGATAAGCTTACATTGGATGTATATACCAATGGAACCTTAGAGCCGGACGAGGCTGTCAGCCTTGCTGCCAAGGTATTAAGCGAGCACCTGAATCTTTTCATCGACTTATCCGATGCTGCACAGCAGGCAGAGGTTATGGTCGAGAAAGAGAACGATGCACAGGAGAAGGTTCTTGAGATGAACATCGATGAACTTGAACTTTCTGTTCGTTCTTACAACTGTCTGAAGAGAGCAGGTATCAATACAGTAGCTGAGCTGATCAATCGTACTCCGGAAGACATGATGAAGGTTCGTAACCTTGGTCGTAAGTCTTTAGAGGAAGTATTGGCTAAGCTGAAAGAATTAGGATTACAGTTAAATCAGGGAGAGGAATAATTCGTTCGTGAATTAAGAATCTTCTTTGATGATATAAGAGATGGCAGTTCAGTAAGTCCGAAGGAGCGTGGCTGTCTACTCTTTGTGGCTATTGCAATGTGTGAAATGCATTGTACAACAATTAAGAATGGGTTCGGTAAGTAAGTCCGATGAGCGTGGCCGGATACCCCACAAATGGAGGAAAAAACAATGGCAAAGTATCGTAAGTTAAGCAGAACCTCTAGCCAGAGAAAGGCATTATTAAGAGGTCAGGTAACAGCTCTTATCGCTAACGGTAAGATCGTAACAACAGAAGCTAAGGCTAAGGAAGTTCGCAAGATCGCTGAGGGTCTTATCGCAGCTGCTGTACGTGAGAAAGACAACTTTGATGAAGTGACTGTAACAGCTAAGGTTGCCCGTAAGGACAAGGATGGCAAGAGAGTGAAAGAAGTTGTTGACGGTAAGAAAGTTACTGTATACGATGAAGTACAGAAGACAATCAAGAAGGATCAGCCTTCACGTCTTCATGCAAGAAGAGAGATGCTCAAGGTTCTCTACTCTGTAAAGACTACAGACGGAACAAAGAAGGGCACAAAAGAAGTTGATCTTGTTGCTAAGTTATTCGATGAGATCGCTCCTAAGTACGCAGACCGTAACGGTGGTTACACAAGAATCGTAAAGATTGGCCAGCGTAAGGGTGACGGAGCTCTTGAAGTACTTCTTGAGTTAGTTTAATATCGATTTAGACCATGAACCCCATCTGCATTGCAGATGGGGTTTTTGTGATTACTCCTTTGATTTCGAGGTAGGATAAGTCTACCAATGGATTTAAGATTACCAACATGAGAGTGGTAGAACAAAAATCAAATTAGAACTTAGAGAACAGCAAAAAGCAGAAAACAGTTGATTGACACAATAAATTCGAATGAAATATTTCTGATAAGACAGAGGTTGAAAGTGCGTATGCGGGATGTTGAAGATGTCACAGCAAGCTCATACCTTTCCGAGGAGAACATAAAGCATGTGCCGGATCTTATTATGGATGGCGATACGACAACTGCCTGGGTGGAAGGTGTTGAAGGTAATGGTGAAGGTGAATCGATTACATTTACGTTTGGAGATCTTTATGTTGTAAGTGATATCAAAATTTGGAATGGATATCAGAAAAGTGAGGATCTATATTACAAAAATGCAAGAACTTCTGAATTAGAGTTAGAGTTTTCGGATGGATCAACGGAGCGGATTTCGTTACAGGATATGGCAAGCGGATTTCAGGAGTTTGCTTTGGAACGTCATGTTACTTCGTATGTTAAAGTGAAAATTGTTTCGACATATGATGGAAGTAAATATGAGGATACTGTCATATCAGAAATAGAGTTGCGGTAATTTTCAATATAAAACCGTCGTGGAATTTGCCACGGCGGTTTTGTTATGCAGATTGCCACGGCGGTTTTGTTATGCAGATTCATTGTATTATCAGGGCAAATCCGTTATACTATAAGAAGTGTGACAGACAGCTTTTGGGCGAAAATTAGGAGGCGAGTATGCTTACAATTGTTTATGGAGATGTTGAAGGAGCGATTAAAGATCCGGATACTTATTTTAATCATACGTATTCACAGAAGTGGTTTGAAGATCCTTTTGTGAAAGAAATGATAAAGGCGGTAGATAAGTCAGAAGTATTATCTTCTCATGCAATTGAAAGTCCGGTTCTTGGAATTATACCCACGACAAGGTTGTCCGGTGGAGTAAAGGCGTTGATTCTGGTGCATAAGAAACCGGAATTGTTGATTGATTGTACGGCATGCGGGGAAAATTGTGCCAGATGGCTTCTTGAGATTGCAAAAAAGCAGGATACGTTGATCAATTTGAATTATTTTATGGATTTTCCGGAGCCGTTTGAACTTCGGATTCAAAATACCGGAGCGGTTTGCCATAATTCGGATGAATTTTACCGTAATTCAATTCATTTTGTGAGGTAATGATATGGTTGGAAAGCATAGAGTTCAGATTGGGGATAATACGGTTCGATATGATTTTGTATTGTCGCGGAATATTACGATTATCCGTGGAGACAGCGGAACCGGAAAGACAACGTTGTATAATCTGGTTCAGGAAGTAAACCAAAAGCAAAATAGTGGAATTCAGTTGAATTGTGATTGCGGTTGCTATGCACTTACAGATTTTGATTGGGAAGAGGTTATCAAAAGGCATCCAAAATCAATTATTTTTGTGGATGAGAATTTTGGCTGGATGAGAAGTGAAAAGTTTGCATCGATCGTCAATTCGGCGGACAATTATTTTGTCCTAATAACGCGTGCATATCTTTCGATGTTGGCATACAGCATTAAAGAAGTGTACAGTATGCATGTGTCTGGCAAATATGTTACATTAAATAATGAATATGAGATTACACTGAATGAATTGAAAAATGTATATAATCAGACCATGAGTTTCCCGCAAGAATGCATCACGCCGGATTATGTATTGTGTGAGGATTCGAATTCGGGATATGAATTGTTTCACGCTTTGACAGATAAATTATCTTCGGAATGTCACAGTGCATCTGGGAAGTCAAACATTCCGGAATGCCTGTTGAATTTTGAGAATGATAAGACTTATCTTGTTATTGTAGACGGTGCCGCGTTTGGTTCGGAGATGGGGGCAACTACCCGTTATATGATACAACATGAGAATTGTTATTTGTATGCACCGGAATCGTTTGAGTGGCTATTGCTCAAAGTTATGTTTTCGAAAGATCCGAATATTTATCGCATTTTGAAAAATCCGAGTGATTATGCAGAAAGTACAAAATACCTGAGCTGGGAGAGATATTTTACGCATGTGCTGGAAGATCATACGCGTGGAACGGATTTGGAATATCATAAAAAGAAACTGAACAAGCAGTATCTGTATGCAAAGGCAATGAATACAATCTCCAAGTTTTTATTGGAAAGTAACATCAATTTTGAGAAGGTCTGCGGAGGTGCCGGGGCGGGTAAAGATAAGATGGCATTGGGGGGAGAAAATTGTATAATAGAGGAAGATAATGCGTAAGATGATACGCAAGATAACGCATACAAAAGAAGAAAGGGAGAATACGATACGATGAAGAAGAAAAGTAAGTTTATGGAGGAGTTCAAGAAATTTATCTTAAGAGGCAATGTTATGGATATGGCAGTCGGTGTCATTGTCGGTGGTGCGTTTACCGCAATTGTGACGTCACTGAATGCGGATATCCTGACACCTATTCTGGGGTTATTCGGAGGAACGGATTTCTCTTACCTATGCGTGAAGCTTGGCAGCGGAGAGAATGCGCCGGTATTACATTACGGTAATTTTATCACAGCGATTATCAATTTTCTAATTACAGCACTTGTCATCTTTATTTTACTTAAGGTGATCAATGGGCTTACAGAGCGTCTGAGCGCACTGACCGGTAATGAAGAAGAGAAGCCGGCACCGACTACGAAGAAGTGTCCGTATTGCTGCTCTGAAATTGATATTAAGGCAACGAGATGCCCGCATTGTACCTCTGTTCTGGAAGAAGAATAAACACAAAGTGTGAGCCGGTATGAAAATCACCGGCTCATTTTCTCTGTATGGAAAATCCAAGAGAAATTTCTTAGACAGCAAAAGCAAGCTTGCAAAGATGTGGTATGATAGAAGAAATAGAAGGGTAAGTCGAGAAGGAGACAAAGAATAGAGATGGACAAAGAAACAAAGCAGCGTCTGGACAAACAATTTGATTTCATCCGCGAGATCGACAAGGAGAAGTTTATCGGAAGACAGACGTATCTGACCGGTGCGACGCGTAAGGAAGACGATGCGGAGCATGCGTGGCATATGGCAATCATGACACTTCTATTAAGTGAATATGCAAACAAAGAGATTGACGTGCTTCATACCATCAGTATGCTTCTCATTCATGATCTGGTTGAGATCGATGCCGGGGATACTTATGCCTATGATGAGGAGGGCAAAAAGACACAGGCCCAGCGTGAACGCAAGGCGGCGGATCGCATCTATGGAATGCTGCCGGAGGAACAGGGAAAGAAGATGTATGATCTGTGGCTGGAATTTGAGGCACAGGAGACTCCGGAAGCCAAGTTTGCAAGGACGATGGACAATATACAGCCTATGATGCTGAATGCTGCCACAGACGGCAAGGCGTGGGTAGAACACAGTGTACAGCTAAGCCAGATCCTCGGACGAAACGCACATACGGCAGAAGGCTCGGAAACATTGTGGGAATATGCGCGCGAAAACTTCATTCAGCCGCATCTTGACGCCGGACATATACGCGAAGGCAATCAGAACGATTGACGGACTTTTGCTTTCGAAAAAAGAAAAATGACGAGTATGAAATTCATACCCGTCATTTTTATCTCTATAAAATCATGTCAAATTATGCATTCTTCTTTGCATCATTGTACTTCTGTACATAATTCTTGATGCGATCGTATGGATTAAGAAGATCGCTGATAGAAGAATCATGGTTCAAAGTATCGATGATATAAGCGATGTACTTACTCATATCACAACTGATATAGTATTCTCTGCTTAACAGTTCCGGTGTCTGGTAGATCAGGTTGGTAGTAACTACACGGTAGATCAGACCTTCCTCATATGCCTTATCGAAAGAAGCAAGTCCGTTTGTAAAGAGACCGAATGTAGAAACTACGAAGATACGGTTGGCTTTACGCTTCTTTAACTCTCTTGCGGTATCGATCATACTCTCGCCGGAAGAAATCATATCATCGATAATAAATACATCTTTGCCTTCCACATTGGAACCTAAGAACTCATGAGCAACGATCGGGTTACGTCCGTCAACAATCTTACTGTAATCGCGTCTCTTGTAGAACATACCCATATCGACACCGAGTACGTTTGCAAGGTAGATTGCACGGTTGGTAGCACCTTCATCCGGGCTGATGATCATTAAGTGATCCGAATCAATGGTAAGATCCTTTACATTCTTTAAGATGCCTTTGATGAACTGGTAAGAAGGCATTACATTTTCAAATCCATTAAGCGGAATTGCGTTTACAACACGTGGATCATGGGCATCGAAAGTAATGATGTTGTCAATTCCCATATTGTAGAGTTCCTGTAAAGCCAATGGGCAATCAAGAGACTCGCGGGCGGTTCTTCTGTGCTGACGGCTCTCATACAAGAATGGCAGGATAACCGTGATTCTGCGGGCCTTACCGCCAACTGCAGCAATAACACGCTTTAAGTCTGCAAAATGGTCATCCGGAGACATGTGGTTTGTCTGTCCGCACAGAGAGTATGTCAGGCTGTAATTGGTTACATCAACCATAATATAGAGATCATAGCCACGTACGGACTGGTTGATCACGCATTTTGCCTCGCCGGATCCGAATCGAGGGATGTAAGGCTCAATAATGTAGCTGTCTTTGTGGTAGTCTTTGAAAGCAATATCGTTATGATGCTCATGTTCGCGGTGCTCTCTCCAGGTTGCAAGATAGTCGTTTACTTTCTTACCGAGCTCGGTGCAGCTGGCAGTTGGGATAAGTCCAAGAGTACCGGTTGGCATGGTTTCCAGAATTCTTTCATCGTTTGGCATGATTTGTCCTCCATTAAGTGTGTAACAATATTTATATGTAATAACCTGTAAAGAATACAGGGTATTAACGGGGTGGTCGCTGCTGCTTCTGTATACGTATATCCATTTTGGAAAAAAGCTTGATCATCGTATAATCGCCGCAGATTCGTGAAAAAGTTCTCTCTGAATAAATATCTACAATCTGATTAAAATTCAAATTGGTGGAAATAATCGTTGATTTGTGTCGGAGCAGGCGCTCGTTGACACATAGAAAAAGCTGCGAAGTTGTAAACGAATTGGATAGCTCGGTACCTAAATCGTCGATTACAAGCAGATCGCAGTCAAATATGTTCTGATGCGCCGCAATCGCGTCTGCATCTTTTTCAAACACGCCTTTGCTTAATATATCAAATAATTGAAAAGCTGTAAAGTAGATCACCGAATAGCCTTTATCCAATAATTCTTTTGCGATACAGTTCGAGAGGAACGTCTTTCCGACTCCGGTATCGCCGTAGAAAAATAAATTCTTCGGTTTGTTGTCAAAATCATCGATAAACTGATGGCATGATTCCACTGCCTGCCTGGCAGTTGCTAAAGCGGATAATCCGGTAGTGGTGCTGATGTCATCATCGGAATAAAAATCAAAAGAAAAATGTTCAAAATTCTCACGCTCAAGAATCGTCTGGATATTGGACTGTGCGTAGACGGTATTGATGATCGCCTGCTTAAAACAGTGACATTTCTGTCCGTTTATATATCCGGTATCTTTACAGTCAGGACAACGATAAACCGGATGCAAATACTCCGGCGAGTATCCGTTTTCCTTTAGAAGTCTGTTACGTTCCTCACGCAATGCGTTTAGTTCATCCTTCAAAGAAGCGATTGCGGATGGATCACCATCCAACAGAAGACGTGCCTTACGAACAGAACTGGATGCCACTGCGGCATCGATCTCCTGCAGACGCGGAACACGTGCATAAACGGATTTGCGACGCTCATCGAGAATACGGCGGTCCTCAAGTTGCTGGCGGTCATAGTCCCGCATGATTTCATCGTATTGAGAATTTGATAATGCCATAGTTCCCTCCAGGGATTAGCGAACGGTTGAGGAGAGTAGCGTGCCCTCAAGGTTCTCATAATCATAGTTTCTTGGGTTAAAATTATTAAAACTGTTTCGTTTAACGGTAGCAGAGTTACCTGCCTTGGCAGATGTCTTCTTTGCTTTTGAATAAGATGCGTCAATGCGCTTGACATCATCTAATGTATGTACCTGATTCTTGTGCCAGCTGGTAAGAATCGAGTCGGTATATTCGAAACTTGGCTGATGCGTTGCGGAAATTGTGCGGCTGCACGCTTCCTGGATCAGCGCAAGATCAAAGGCGTACTCTTTGGTCCATTTGCGGATAAAAGCGGTCTCGGAATTGACGAGACTTCGCCCGGTGATGCCTAATGCCTTCATGACACCGTAATATGCCTGTGAATGGATTGCTGCATCTTCTTTGGCCTGTTCAACCGTTGTAATATTGTTGGCGTGCCATCCGATTGCGACCTTGTCCAGATAGCGCATGCTCGAATGCCCTTTGCTGATACAATATTCCAATAGGTATACGATCAGGTCATTGGAGAAATGAAGTTCTTCGCGCCAGTAGAGTACCGTGTTGACATCGGACTCACTCAACGGATGGCGGATATAGGTCTCCACAATGAAGAATAACTCGGAAATCGATTCATCCTTGCGAAAAGCGGTAATTTCATCGAGTGTATATTTACGTTTCGCCGGAGTTTCAACCACATCGCTGACAGGATCATTGAGTGCAGATGATGCTTCCAGTATTGCCTTCACTTTATCGGCTTTGATGGCGGCATTCTCATTGACAGAAGGAATTGCATCACCACTGATCTGTGTCTGTGAAGCTACAGAAACGGTTGCTTCGTTGGTAATCTGTCCCTGTGTGGCAACAAAATCCTGAGGGTCGGTTTCTTTATATAAAGGAAGCATATGAATTCCGCAGATCTGTCCTTCCGGATTTTCATCCAGCCGCAGAATCCCGGTCTTCTGCCAATAGCGCAGAGCACGAATGATGTCCATCTCGGTATTATTAAATTTGTCTGCAATTGCAGAAATTGTAAAATTGTATGCATGAGACTGCACACTGCGTAATAAATATAAATATACCTTAACAAATTCACCGTTCGCCTGTGGCATAAAGTCATCGATGAAGCGATTTGAAATTAAGGTATCTGTAGTTGGACAATCATTGTGTAACTGAATCTGAACCATTCGTTTTCTCTCCTTTAGTGCATTTGTGATTATAGCACAATCATTTTACAAATGGAAGAAGAAAAAAGTCCGCAAAACCGCGAAAATCAAGGGTTTGAATGTGCTTAAGAAAACGTGGATAATGTGGATAATTTTGTCGAAATCACAGGATAACACACAAATTTATTCTACAAACGCCATAAAATAAGCAACTGTGCTGGAAACAACATCGAATAAGTTAGCAACAAAAAATCCACATAGCAAAATTGAAAAATCAACAAAACTATGTGGATAATGTGGATAATTTATTTGCCGAGAATCGCTTCGCCGATTTCTACGACATTTCCGGCACCCATAGTTATCAACAGGTCGCCGTGCATACATTTTTTCAATAAAAATTTCTCGATCTCCTCAAAGGAAGGAAAATAGTAAGCCTCGGTTCCTTTGGCTTTCAGGCGTTCTAAGATATCTTTGGAACTGACACCGAATGTGTTCTGCTCACGTGCTGCAAAGATATCTGCGAGTACAACGACATCAGCCATAGACAAAACATCGGCAAAATCATTGAGGAATGCTTTGGTTCTGGAGTAGGTGTGTGGCTGGAATACAAGTACAAGCCGCTCGTGTGGATAGTTCTCTGCTGCTGTCAGGGTCGCACGGATTTCTGTCGGATGGTGTGCGTAATCATCGATTACTGTTACTCCGTCCACGCATCCTTTGTATTGGAAACGACGATTGGCTCCGCCAAAAGAGTCAAGCCCCTTTACGATCGCATCGGTGTCAAGTCCCATTGTGACAGCGAGCGCGATTGCAGCGAGCGCGTTACTTGCATTATGACGGCCCGGAACGGAGAGTTTGATTTCTGCGAGCTTTTTACCGTTATGCATTGCGTTAAATTGAGGACACGCTTTCTCATCATAGGTCAGATCTTTCGCATAAAAGTCGAAGGATGGGTCAAATCCGTATGTAATGATCTGTTGAGGAAGTCCGTTGGTAAGTTCCTGATAATCGTGAACCTCTCCGTTAATAATGGTTGCACCATCGGCAAGTGTGTTGCTTGCAAACTTACGGAAGGAGTGGCGGATGTCATCGAGATCTTTGAAGAAATCGAGGTGTTCCGCTTCTACATTTAAGATAATGCTGTACTTCGGACGGAAATTTAAAAAACTGTTTGTGTATTCGCAAGCTTCGGAAACAAATACTTCGGAGTCTCCGACACGAAGATTTCCGCCGATGGAAGGCAGGATACCGCCGACGCTGATGGTCGGATCTGCATGTGCTGCGAGCAGAATTTCGGAAATCATGGATGTGGTAGTTGTCTTACCGTGGGTTCCGGAAACAGCGATCGACTGATCGTAATTATCCATGATCTGTCCCAGTAATTCGGCACGGGAGAGCATCGGAAGGTTCTGTGCAACGGCTTCTGCATATTCCGGATTATCCTTGTGGATTGCGGCTGTATAGACAACAACATTGATACCCGGGATAATGTTGGATGCTTTCTGTCCGTAAAAGATGGTTGCACCTTTGGAAGCAAGGGCGCGGGTAAGATCGGATTCTTTGGAATCGGATCCGGAAATCTGAAATCCTTCCTCAAGCAGTATTTCCGCGAGTCCACTCATACTGATACCGCCGATTCCGATAAAGTGTACATGGATCGGCTCATTAAAGTTTAATTTATACATAAAGATTACCTACCTATTTATAAAGATTTATTTCACTATTATACCACTCCCTAAGCATTGGCGCACCTGGAAACGTATTGTGCAAAATGCCAAAAAACAAACGATATATTGAGACAATTTGTGAAAAGTGTTGTATATAAGAAGCCTATATGCTATAATAGATAAATCAGAAAGCGGACAAAAGGAATCTGCTGATGAAAGAATGGAACTATAAAAATAAGAACAGACGAGGAGTGATTACGTGATTAAAAAAGAAATGATAGCTATGCTTTTAGCTGGCGGTCAGGGCAGCAGACTTGGAGTTCTGACAGCAGATGTTGCAAAGCCGGCAGTCGCCTTCGGAGGAAAGTATCGAATCATCGATTTTCCATTGAGCAACTGCATTAATTCCGGAATTGATACCGTGGGTGTATTGACCCAGTATCAGCCGCTGCGATTAAACACACATATCGGAATCGGTATTCCGTGGGATCTTGATCGTAACAACGGCGGAGTAACGGTGCTTCCACCATACGAGAGAAGTGACAACAGTGAGTGGTATTCCGGTACCGCGAACGCAATCTACCAGAATTTGCGTTACATGGAGAGTTATAATCCGGAATATGTTCTGATTCTTTCGGGAGACCATATTTATAAGATGGATTACGAAGTCATGTTAGACTTCCATAAAGCGAATAATGCGGATGTGACGATCGCAACGATGCCGGTACCTCTGGAGGAGGCAAGCCGCTTCGGTATTGTGATTGCGGATGAAGATAAGAAGATTCTGGACTTCCAGGAGAAACCGAAGGAGCCGAAGAGTAATCTTGCATCTATGGGAATTTACATTTTCTCATGGAAGGTATTAAAAGAAGCGCTGATCGAGATGCAGGATCAGCCGGGCTGTGATTTTGGTAAGCATATTATTCCGTATTGCTTTGAAAAGAATATGCGCCTTTTCGCATACGAATTCAATGGATACTGGAAGGATGTCGGAACGCTCGGATCCTATTGGGAAGCCAATATGGAACTGATCGATCTCATTCCGGAGTTCAATCTTTATGAGGAATACTGGAAGATCTATACAAAGTGTGACACGATCGAGCCACAGTATATCGCTCCGGGGGCACACGTTGAACGATGCATTATCGGCGAGGCATCGGAAATCCATGGAGAGGTTATCAATTCGGTCATCGGACCGAACGTATATATCGGAGAGGGATCGGTCATTAAAGATTCCATTATTATGAAAGATACCTGCATCGGCAAGAATGTTACGATGACCAAGTCGATCGTAGCGGAGAATTGCCGGATCGAGGATGGTGTAACACTTGGCGTTGGAGAATCGGCACCGAATAAATTGAATGCAAGCATTTATTCGTTCGATCTTGTGACAGTCGGAGATGATTCGGTGATTCCGGAGAATGTGACCGTTGGCAAGAATACGGCTATTTCCGGTGTGACAGACAAGGAAGATTATCCAAACGGACAGTTGGCAAGTGGCGAAGTAATCATTAAGGCAGGTGACAGAAAATGAAAGCAGTAGGAATTATTTTAGCCGGAGGCAACAACAACCGCATGGGCGAATTGTCCAGAAAGCGTGCAATCCCTGCGATGCCGGTAGGCGGAAGTTTTCGATGCATTGATTTTGCATTAAGTAATATGAGCAACTCTCATGTTCAGACAGTGGCTGTACTGACACAGTATAATGCCCGTTCGTTAAACGAACACTTAAGTTCTTCCAAGTGGTGGGATTTCGGACGTAAGCAGGGAGGCATGTTCCTGTTTACACCGACCGTTACAGCAGAGAACAGTGACTGGTATCGTGGTACAGCAGATGCAATGTACCAGAATATCGATTTCCTGAAGAGACGCCATGAGCCGTATGTAATCATTTCAAGTGGTGACTGCGTATACAAGATGGATTACAACAAGGTACTTGATTACCATATCGCCAAGAAGGCGGATATTACGGTTGTGTGCAAAGATATGCCGGCGGATGCCAACATTAATCGTTTTGGTGTTGTACGCATGAACGAGGATTCCAGAATCGTGGAATTCGAGGAAAAACCGATTATCGCACAATCAAACACGATTTCTACGGGAGTATATGTAATCCGGAGAAGACAGCTGATCGAGATACTCGAGAAATCCGCTGAGGAGAATCGCTTTGACTTTGTTGCCGATGTACTGATCCGTTATAAGAACATTAAGCGGATCTACGGATATAAGATGAAGGAATATTGGAGCAATATTGCCAGTGTGGATGATTATTATCGCACCAATATGGATTTCTTAAAGCAGGATGTCAGAAATTATTTCTTCCGTCAGGAGCCAAAGATCTACTCTAAGGTCGATGATCTGCCGCCGGCTAAATACAATATCGGTTCCGAGATTACAAACAGTTCGATCTCCAGCGGATGTATCATCAACAGCCGTGTTGAAAATTCGGTATTATTTAAGAAAGTATTCATTGGAAAGAATTGTGTGATCAAGAATTCTATTATTCTCAATGATGCTTATATCGGTGACAATACGCATATTGAAAACTGTATTGTGGAGAGCCGTGGAACATTGAAGGCAAATACATACTATTGTGGGGAAAACGGAGTTCTCATTGTGTCTGAAAACAATGAAAGATATATGCTTTAATGTGAGCGTTGCTCCGTTGGAAGAAGGGGGTACATATGCAAATTACAGATATCCGGATACGAAAGGTTGACAAGGATGGTAAAATGAAAGCCGTGGTATCCATCACCATTGATGATGCATTCGTGGTACATGATATCAAGATCATAGAGGGCGAGAAAGGCTTGTTTATTGCAATGCCGAGCCGCAAAGCGAGCGACGGGGAATACCGTGACATCGCACACCCGATCAATTCGGGAACCAGAGAGAAGATACAGAAGATGATCTTAGATAAGTACGACGAAGTCTTACATGAGACGGCAGAGTAAAGAATCGGGGCTGTGGAGCAATCCATAGCCCCTTTTGAGCGAAAAGAAAGAGTAGGAGAGTTACTATGTTTTTAATTGTCGGTCTGGGGAATCCGGATAAAAAGTACGAGAAAACAAGACACAATATTGGCTTTGACACCGTGGATGCGCTTGCGGATCAGTATCATATTTCATTGAATGATCACAAGCATAAAGCGATGTGCGGATCCGGTGTGATCGAGGGGGCAAAGGTGCTTCTTGCGAAGCCGTTGACCTATATGAATTTAAGCGGAGACAGTGTAGCGGAGATCATTAATTTCTATAAACTTGATCCGGAAAAGGAGATGATCGTGATCTTTGACGATATCTCACTTGCACCCGGAAATATCCGTGTGCGTAAAAAAGGCAGTGCAGGTGGGCATAATGGTATCAAAAGCATTATTGCAAGATGCGGAACGCAGAACTTTATGCGTATCAAGGTCGGTGTGGGCGAGAAACCGGAAGGCTGGGATCTGGCGGATCATGTGCTTGGCCGGTTCTCAAATGAGGATCGTGCGCTGGTTGAAGATGCGATAGAGGATGCATGCAGTGCAGCAGTCATGATGATGCAGGGCGATGTGGACGGTGCGATGAATCGTTTTAACGCCAAAAAGCAGGACAGATAGTAACGACATTATATTTATAAAGCAGGAGAAATAAAGTGAGAGCATTTACAGAACCCTTACAGGAACTGAGCGGATTCGAGGAAATGACGCAGGAGGCCCAAAAGCCGGGGCTGATTACGATTACCGGGTGTATCGATGCACAGAAATCACATATGATCTATGGAATTGGCAATGGCAGAAAAAATAAAGTCATTGTCACTTTTCATGAGCAGAAGGCAAAAGAATTATATGACGATTATCGGTTTTTCGATCCGAATGCGGTATATTATCCGGCCAAGGATGTTCTGTTTTATCAGTCGGATATTCGCGGTAATCTGCTGACGGCAGAACGCATCCGTGCGCTTCGTGCGATTCATGAACAGCAGGAGGTTACGGTGATCACGACATTTGATGCGCTCATGAATACTATGGCACCGCCACAGACCCTCTGGGACAGTATCCAGCGCATCGAGCCGGGGGATACCGTTGTTCTTGACGAACTTGTGAAGTGCCTTGTTCGGATGGGATATGAGAAGGAATACCAGGTTGATACCATGGGACAGTTTGCGCTTCGTGGTGGAATTTTAGATGTATTTCCATTGACGGAGGACAATCCGGTCCGCATCGAGATGTGGGGTGACGAGGTCGATACGATCCGTTCGTTTGATGTGGAAAGCCAGAAATCGATTGAAAATCTGGATGAACTGGTTATCTATCCGGCGTGTGAACTGGTGCTTGATGATGAGCAGAAACAGGTCGGCATTGAACATCTTTTAAAGGAGGCAAAATCATTTTCTGCCAAATTAAAAAAGGAGATGAAGACAGAAGAGGCACACCGGGCATTGTCTATGGCACAGGAACTTGCGGAAGAGTGGGGAGAATTATCGGTAACTGCCGGAATGGACGCTTTTTTATCATACTTCTGTAACGAGCGTGTGGGGCTTTTGGATTATCTTGATCCTTCCGACAGCTATCTGTTTTTTGATGAACTGAGTCGTTGTGTGGAACGTGGCAGGCAGACAGAGGTCGAGTTCGCGGAGAGCATGAAGCAGAGGCTGGAAAAAGGCTATATTCTGCTGGGGCAGATGAAGGAACTCTTTGGACTGAAAGAAGTGATGGGCAGGCTCGAACGATATTCGTGTATTGCGGTGGCCGCACTTGATGTCAAAACAAACGGACTGAAGTCCAACGGGCAGTATGGTATCCACGTTAAGAGTGTAAATGCGTACAACAACAGTTTTGAACTGCTGATCAAAGATCTGCAGCATTATAAAAAGAACAGTTACCGCATCATTTTGTTGTCCGGTTCGAAGACGCGTGCAGCGCGGCTTGCCGAGGATATTATGAATGAGGGGCTGAACTGCTTTTATACGGATGACTATGATCACGAGCTTTTGCCGGGACAGATTATGGTCTGCTACGGTAAGGTGCGTAAGGGCTATGAATATCCGATTCTGCAGTTCGCGGTCATCACGGAGACGGACATCTTTGGCGCGGAGCGCAAGAAGAAAAAGCGCCACCGCACGTATGAAGGAGAAAAGATTCAAAGTTTTACCGCGCTCAACATCGGAGATTATGTGGTTCATGAGAATCACGGACTCGGAGTCTATAGAGGAATCGAGAAGATCGAGGTTGACCACAAAGTCAAAGACTATATTAAAATCGAATACGCGGGAGGCTCTAATCTCTACATTCTTGCAACGCAGCTGGAACTGATCCAAAAATACGCGGGCAAGGATGCACGAAAGCCGAAACTGAACAAGCTCGGCGGACAGGAATGGGGAAGAACCAAGACAAAAGTCCGTGGAGCGGTCAGGGAGATTGCACAGGATCTTGTAAAACTATATGCGGCGAGAGAGGAGCAGAACGGGTACGTTTATGGACCGGATACCGTTTGGCAGAGAGAATTTGAAGAATTGTTCCCATTTGAAGAAACAGAGGATCAGGTACTTGCAATCGAGGCGACCAAGAAAGATATGGAGAGCCACAAGATCATGGATCGCCTGATCTGTGGTGACGTTGGATACGGCAAGACGGAGATTGCAATCCGTGCGGCGTTTAAGGCGGTACAGGAGAACAAGCAGGTTGCCTATCTTGCTCCGACCACCATTCTTGCACAGCAGATCTATAATACATTTTCGCAGAGAATGAAGGATTTCCCGGTACGGGTTGATCTGTTATGCCGTTTTCGTACGGCTGCTGAGCAGAAGAAATCGATTGAGGATCTGCGCAAGGGACAGGTGGACATTATTGTGGGAACCCATCGTATCCTCTCAAAAGATGTGCAGTTTAAAGATCTCGGCCTTCTGATCGTGGATGAGGAGCAGCGTTTCGGCGTGGCGCACAAGGAGAAGATCAAACAGCTGAAGACGAACGTGGATGTGCTGACCTTGACTGCAACTCCGATTCCGAGAACGCTTCATATGAGCTTGATCGGGATACGGGATATGAGCGTACTCGAAGAACCACCGATGGATCGTGTGCCGATCCAGACTTATGTAATGGAGTACAATGAGGAACTCGTCCGGGAGGCAATCTCACGAGAACTGGCACGGCAGGGACAGGTCTACTATGTATACAATAAGGTTAAGGATATTGATGAAGTAACGACGAAGATCCAGGCACTTGTACCGGAAGCAAACGTGGCTTTTGCACACGGACAGATGCATGAAAAACAGCTCGAGGATATCATGTATCGCTTTATCAACGGCGAGATTGATGTACTTGTTTCAACAACGATCATTGAAACGGGACTTGATATCTCAAACGTAAATACAATGATCATTCATGATGCAGACAATATGGGGCTTTCGCAACTTTACCAGCTCCGTGGCCGTGTCGGACGATCAAACCGTACCGCATATGCATTCCTGATGTATCGCAGAAATAAGATGCTCAAGGAAGTAGCGGAGAAACGTCTTGCTGCGATCAAGGAATATTCAGATCTTGGAAGCGGATTCAAGATCGCAATGCGTGATCTGGAGATTCGTGGTGCGGGAAATCTGCTTGGTGCTGAGCAGAGCGGTCATATGGAAGCTGTTGGTTATGATCTGTATTGTAAGATGCTTCATGAGGCGGTCAAAGAGGCGAAAGGTGATGCGCCGGAGGCGGACTTTGATACCTCGGTCGACATCCGGACGGATGCTTTTATTCCGGCAGCATACATTGCCAACGAGTCACAGAAACTTGATATTTACAAGCGTATTGCAGGGATTGAGACGGATGAGGAAGCGGAGGAAATGCTGGAAGAGTTAATCGACCGTTTCGGAGAACCTCCGAAATCGGTACAGAATCTGATCGTGATCGCGCGGCTTAAGGCTTTTGCACACAAGATATATATTAAGGAAATCGTACAAAAAGACGAATTTCTAAAACTTACCATGTACGAGAAGGCGGCCATTGATCCGTCAAAGATTCCGGAACTGATCGCGGCGTGTGCGCCGGCCCTCAAATTTACCGCAGACGCGCAAAATCCGTATTTCACGTATGCTCTTAAGGTAAATTCGAGAGAAGCGGTGAAGGATATTTTAGACGTGTTGAAGCAGCTGCTGGAAAGTATGAAGTCGTTCCTGTGCGCGGAAAATGCATAAAAACTCTTGATAGTTGAAAAAAAAAGCACTATAATATATGAGCAAATGCTCTAAGGTAGAGTTTACTTAGGAGGAATTATGAAGGCAAAGAAGGTAATGGCACTTATTTTGGCAGGTGCCCTTTGCACATCCGCACTTACCGGATGTGGTATAAATAAGAATGCGACGGCAGCAACTATGAAGAAGCAGACAGTGACCATGGGCGTTGCTAATTTCCTGTGTCGTTTTGAACAGGCTTCTATGGAGGACCTGTACAAGATGTATCTTGGAAGTGCTTCGGGATCCACAGATAACATCTGGGATAAGGATCTGTCCGGCAACGGAACAACACTGGAAGACAGTACGAAGCAGCAGGCACTCGAAGAGCTGCATGAGATGTACACTCTGCAGCAGCATATGAGTGATTACAATGTTAAGATTACGGATGATGACAAGGCTGCGATCCAAGAAGCCGCTGACAAGTTTATGGCGGCAAACTCTCAGGAAGCGTTAAACGAGATGGGAGCAACGCAGGATATTGTCGAAGAAGTCCTGACTTTATATACGGTAAAAGCAAAAATGAAGACCGCGATCGAAGCGGATGTGGATACCAATGTATCGGATGAAGAGGCCAACATGCGTGCTTATAGTATGGTGACACTTGACATCAGCGAGGACAGTGATGACGCGGCAAAGAATAAAGAGATCGCAAAGAAGATGGAAGCAGCACTGAAAGAAGATGGTGCTACATTAGACAAAGTTGCTGAGGACAATGGTCAGAAGGTAACAACCGGCACATATGATGCCGATAATGATACACTTGATGAAGAGGTTAAGAAGGCATTGGATGGCCTGAAGGAGGGTGAGACTTCCGGATTGATCGAGACAGACAGTAATGCATACTTTGTGCGTATCGACAGTGATACCGATAAGGATGCAACGGAGAAGAACCGTACCTCTATCATCAACCAGCGCAAGGACGATCTGTATCAGAAAGTTTTGAGCGGCTGGCAGGAAGGTGATGGCTGGAAGGTAGACGAGAGTGCTATCAAGAAAATTGAATTTAAGAACTCCCTTACGCATCAGGATCCGAATGCATCTACAGAGAATACTGAGAGTACACCAAGTACTGAGAACGTAGAGAGCACACAATAATGTTGAAAGATAATATTGTTTTAATTGGAATGCCGGGGGTGGGTAAGAGCACCGTCGGCGTTATCCTTGCCAAAGTGCTTGGATATCAATTTATTGATGCGGACCTTGTGATTCAGGAACAGGAAGGAAGACTTCTGTGCGAGATTATTGAGCAGGAAGGTACGCAGGGATTTATTGAAGTTGAGAACCGTGTGAATGCGTCGATCGAGGCAAAGCACGCGATTATTGCGACCGGTGGCAGTGTTGTGTATGGCCGGGAAGCAATGGAACATCTCGGCAGTATCGGAACGGTGATCTATTTACAGGTGCCGTATCCGGCGCTGGCAAAGAGACTGGCGGACATCAAAGGAAGAGGCGTTGTCCTAAAGGACGGTCAGACACTCTGTGATCTGTACGAGGAGCGCACTCCGCTCTATGAAAAATATGCAGATATTTGTATTTGTGAGACGGGGCTTGGCGTAGAACAGACAGTCGATCAGGTGATAGAGAAATTGAATTTGATGAATAACAAACATGAAACTAACGAATAGTATAATTAGTAGGGGCATTTCATTTTTGAGGTGAGATATGGAACAGTACGTGATCAAAGGCGGTAATCCGCTGAATGGTGAGGTTGAGATTGGTGGTGCAAAGAATGCGGCACTTGCAATTCTTGCAGCCTCCATTATGACCGATGAGACCGTTACAATAGAGAATTTACCAAATGTCAGAGATATCAATGTTCTGCTGCAGGCAATTGCAGAAATCGGAGCCAGAGTGGAACGCATTAATGCGCATAAAGTCAAAATCAACGGATCGTTTATCCGTGATGTCAATGTGGATAACGCTTTTATCCGCAGAATCCGTGCATCGTATTATTTGATCGGTGCTTTACTTGGAAAGTATAAGAAAGCACAGGTGGCACTTCCGGGCGGATGCGACATCGGAAGTCGTCCGATCGATCTGCATATGAAAGGATTCCGTGCCATGGGAGCGACAGTAGATATCGCACATGGACTTGTTGTAGCAGAGGCTGAGAAATTAAGCGGAACACATATTTATCTGGATAAAGTGTCCGTAGGAGCTACGATCAATATTATGATGGCTGCTGCTATGGCGGAAGGCAAAACGGTCATTGAGAATGCAGCGAAAGAACCGCATGTTGTGGATGTGGCAAACTTCCTCAACAGTATGGGAGCCAATATTCGTGGAGCGGGAACCGATGTCATTCGTATCGTCGGCGTTGAGAAGCTTCATAAGACCGAGTATTCCATTATTCCGGACCAGATTGAAGCAGGAACATTTATGTTTGCAGTTGCAGCAACCGGAGGGGATGTACTTGTCAAGAATGTGATCCCGAAGCATCTTGAAGCTACAACTGCCAAGCTTGTTGAGGCCGGATGTAAGGTGGAAGAGTTCGATGATGCGGTCCGTATTATTTCGAACGGAAAGCTTCACCACACACAGGTAACCACACTTCCGTATCCTGGATTCCCGACGGATATGCAGCCACAGATGGCAGTACTTCTTGGCATTGCAGAAGGAACAAGCACCGTGACAGAGAGTATCTTTGAGAATCGTTTTAAGTATGTTGACGAACTCACCCGCATGGGTGCGAACATTAAGGTTGAGAGCAATATCGCGATCATCAACGGCGTGAATCAATATACCGGGGCGCATGTGAATGCGCCGGACCTTAGAGCAGGAGCTGCTCTTGTAATCGCAGGACTTGTTGCAGACGGAATTACCGTTATTGATGATATCTATTACATCGAGCGTGGCTATGAGGAGTTTGAGCGTAAACTCAGAGGAATCGGAGCACAGATCGAGAAGGTCAGCGATGAGAAAGAATTGCAAAAGTTTATCTTGAAAGTTTCATAGATGACAGGAAAAAGTCAGGGATGTCGGTACGACATCCCTTGTTTTATAAAAAGATGCCGTATATTGAAATATGCGGCATCTTTTGAATTGCTATAATACAGCTTTAATATATAAATCTTTGCTTGCGGTTGACAGATCAATGCATGTGTTGTCATCAAGCTGGACGATCGGGCGGGACAGATCATTCTGGTTAAGCATGATAATGTTACAGCCCCTTCCGTCGCTTAAAATAACACGGTTACTCTGGTATGCTACGGCAATCTGTTTCAAAAAAGTCAAAATATAGCGGGTATAGTATTTTTGATACCCTTCCTTTTCAAAGCTGCTGATTACCTGGAACGGACAAAGCGGAGCGCGGTAAGATCGCGCGGCAGTCATTGCATCATAGACATCGGCAATTGCAACGATCATGGCAAAGTTTTCAATGAAGTCTTCGCTGAGCCCTGTCGGATATCCGCTTCCGTCACATCGTTCATGATGCATAAGAGCTGTTTTCTTAATTCGAGGATCCATATCAGGCTGATTTTTCAAAATTTCATATCCGTATTTGGGATGCTGACGTACCAATGCAAATTCTTCATCGGATAAAAAGCCCGGTTTGTTGAGAATTTCTTCCGGAATCTTGAGCTTGCCGATATCATGAAGTAATCCTGCGATTGTCAGAACATCCAGATCATGCGGCTGTAATTTCAACCATCGTCCGATCATTCGTGAGATCAGAGAAACATTCAGACAATGTGCATACACCGAGTCGGTAATCGTTCGCATATTGTAAAGCATATCGAATAACTCGATGATGGTATTTCGGGAACGGAACAATTCCGATACGCTTGTAAGCAGATCGCCTGTGTCGATCGGTTCGTTGTGATCTGCAGCTGCGGTAAATGCGTCCTTCATCTTTTGAATACAGGCAAAATATGCAAATTGAAAATCACGGAATTCTGGAGAGGCAGCAACTTTTTGTGAATGAGTTTTACTCTCTTCCGCATGCGTCTTTGGCTGTCTCGGCTGCTCGACCGGCTTGTGCGTTTCCGGCTCCTGTGCAGTTTTTGTAACAGGTTTGGATTCTTCTTCGTAGACGGAAACCTCTTCGACTCTATATAATTTCATTCGGTTAATGAGCTGTCTTGTGACAAGAGTATTGGCCGGTGCCAAAATCTGTCCGATCGGGGTTTGGACCGGCGCGGCAGTCATCATTCCAATTTCTAATTCCCTTGGTTCTAAAGTACGCATGACGAAACCTCCCAAATATGCGCTACTACACAATTAGAAGTATAAATAATATGGTGGAAAATGTCAATAAAATAGGACTTGACATATACAAAATTTTGGCGTATTGTAGCGGATAGAGATTTCAAATTTAATATTGTAGCTTTTCTCTTATTCAGAGTGATGGAGATACATAGGATCTGTGAAGTCACGGCAACCCCGTTTTATATAACAGGAAGGTGCCAACCTGAGCGAGTAATCGAACAATAAGAGGATTTGATGATCTTAAATTCATTCGGTCCGCTTACGAGCGGATTTTTTTATGCAATTTTTCAAACGAAAGGAGAAATCGATGGAAAAATTATTATTCACATCAGAGTCCGTAACGGAAGGACATCCTGATAAAATGTGTGATGCGATCTCTGATGCAATCCTTGATGCCTGCATGGAGCAGGATCCGATGAGCCGTGTAGCGTGTGAAGCAGCAAGCTGTACAGGATTCGTACTTGTAACAGGTGAGATTACAACAAAGGCTCAGCTTGATATCCCTTCAATCGTCAGAAAGACGGTCAATGAGATCGGATATAATGATGCAAAGACAGGATTTGATGGAAATACATGTGCAGTCATGGTAGCTTTAGACCAGCAGTCAAGCGACATTGCTATGGGCGTTGATAAAGCTCTTGAGGCCAAGGAAGGTGCGTTGACAGATGATCTTGATACCGGTGCCGGAGATCAGGGTATGATGTTTGGTTATGCAACGAACGAGACACCGGAGTTAATGCCTTATCCAATCTCTCTTGCACACAAGCTTGCTTTACAGCTTACAAAGGTTCGTAAGGACGGAACTTTAGCTTACCTTCGTCCGGACGGAAAGACACAGGTTTCCGTAGAGTATGATGAGACCGGCAAGCCAAAGAGACTTGAGGCTGTTGTATTATCTACCCAGCATGACGACGATGTAACGCAGGCGCAGATCCATGAGGATATCAAGAAGTACGTATTTGATCCGATCCTTCCGCAGGATATGGTCGATGAGCATACCAAGTTCTTTATCAACCCAACTGGCCGTTTCGTTATCGGTGGACCACACGGTGACGCAGGTCTGACAGGTCGTAAGATTATCGTAGATACCTATGGCGGATATGCCCGTCACGGCGGCGGAGCTTTCTCCGGCAAGGATTGCACCAAGGTTGACCGTTCCGCAGCATATGCAGCGCGTTATGTTGCCAAGAACATCGTTGCAGCAGGACTTGCAGAAAAATGCGAGATCCAGTTATCTTACGCAATCGGTGTGGCTGAACCTACATCTGTCATGGTTGATACATTCGGAACCGGCAAGATTGCAGATGACAAGCTTGTTGAAATCGTAAGAGAGAACTTCGATCTTCGTCCGGCCGGAATCATCAAGATGCTTGATCTGCGCAGACCAATTTATCGTGGTACAGCAGCTTACGGACATTTCGGACGTACGGATTTGAATCTTCCATGGGAAGCAACGGACAAGGTGGATGTATTAAAGAAGTATCTTTAATTCAGGCAGCTTTCATATATTTATGAAAAGTTTACATATTTTCCAAACAAACAATGTTATAATAAGGCACAGGGATTTACTTCCCTGTGCTTTTTGAATAACTGAGGATGAAGAGGTAAATATGAAGATCAAGACGAAACTGATTATTTCTTTCTGCATTATTATTTTTGTACCGGTATTTCTTGCTGCGATCACAATTATCGGCTTTTGTAATTTTCAGACGCATGTGATTGAGGAAACATACGGAATCAAGAATGCCAATGCATACAGCATCATGAATTCGGTACAGCTTCTTAACAAATATACCGTGGGTGATTTTGAAAAAATTAAGCGTGCGGTGCGTCAGAATTCACAGGAGTTGCTGGATACCGACTTCCTGCAGGATATGAATTCGGATCTGTTGACGAAGTATTCCTATCTGATCGTTCGTGTCGGGAAAAGTTATTATTACAATGGCGGCGCTGACAATGAGTCTATTTTGGATTCGCTGCCGGAGTATGGAAAGACCGGATCGCATTCCGGTGTTGGTATCTATATTGACAGCGAAGAGGACGTGCTGGTCAAGCAGGTGGATTTTGAAAATTCAGCGGGGAAAAAGACAAGCGTGTTTATTATTACATCCATGGATGAGAGTGTGCCGGAAGTCCGGCAGCTTGTCCTTGGGGGTGTGATTGCAGTTATTTTGATCCTGCTTATGACGGCAGTTATGATGATCATCTGGATTTATCAGAGTATGATCACTCCGATCAAGAAGCTTCGGGTTGCAGCGGAGAATATCAAGGAAGGCAATCTGGATTTTGAGATGGATGTCCGTGGAGACGACGAAATCGGTGAATTGTGCGTGACATTCGAGGAGATGCGCCAACGCCTGAAAGATAACGCGGAGGAAAAACTCAACAGTGAGCGCGAGAATAAGGCTTTGATCAGTAATATTGCGCACGATCTCAAGACGCCGATTACCGCGGTCAAGGGATATTCCGAGGGAATTATGGATGGTGTTGCCAATACACCGGAAAAAGTTGATAAATATGTGCGAACCATATACAATAAAGCTAATGAGATGGATATGCTCATCAATGAACTGACGCTTTATTCCAAGATTGATACGAACCGCATACCATACAATTTTGTGAAGCTGAATGTGTATGAGTATTTCAAGGACTGTGTGGAAGAAATCGGATTGGACCTTGAAGCCAAAGGCATCGGATTGTCATACTTTAATTATGCGACGACGGACACCCTTATTATTGCGGATCCGGAGCAGTTGCGACGCGTTGTCAATAATATTATTGGTAATTCGGTTAAATACATGAACAAGACGGATAAGTATATCAATATCCGCATCAAGGATGTCGGTGATTTTATTCAGGTGGAGATCGAGGACAATGGCCGGGGTATTGCCCAAAAGGATCTGCCGTATATTTTCGATCGTTTTTATCGCGCAGATGCCTCACGTAATTCCGCAACCGGCGGAAGCGGTATCGGATTGTCGATCGTTAAGAAGATCATAGAGGATCACGGTGGTAAGATTTGGGCTACCAGCAAGGAAAACTGCGGAACAACCATGTATTTTGTGATCCGCAAATATCAGGAGGTAACAGTAAATGAGTAGAATTTTAATCGTGGAAGATGAGGTCGCGATTGCGGACCTCGAGAAAGATTATCTGGAACTGAGCGGGTTTGAAGTTGAGATTGAGAATGACGGAAAAAGCGGGCTGGAACGGGCTCTGAATGAAGACTTTGATCTGTTCATTCTGGATCTGATGCTTCCCGAGGTGGATGGATTTGAAATCTGCCGCCAGATTCGCGAGAAGAAAAACACTCCGATTCTGATGGTATCGGCGAAGAAAGATGACATTGATAAGATCCGGGGGCTGGGTCTTGGTGCAGATGATTATGTGACAAAGCCGTTTTCCCCAAGTGAACTGGTTGCACGAGTAAAGGCTCATCTTGCGCGTTATGAGCGCCTGATCGGAAGTAATGTGCCGGAGAACGATATTGTTGAAATCCGTGGCATTCGCATCGACAAGACCGCGCGACGTGTGTGGGTTAACGGGGAGGAAAAGCAATTTACAACGAAGGAGTTTGATCTCCTTACATTTCTTGCGGAGCATCCGAACCATGTATTTACGAAGGAAGAACTGTTCCGTGAAATCTGGGATATGGAATCCATCGGAGATATTGCAACCGTTACGGTGCATATCAAGAAGATTCGAGAAAAAATCGAATTAAATACGGCCAAACCTCAATATATCGAGACAATATGGGGAGTAGGGTACAGATTCAAACTATAGGGATAATCAGTTATGAAAATTTCGGAAATTGAGAAGGGAAGCGATCTCGTAGTCAAAGTCTTTCCAAAGGTAATGAAAGACGGCGTGGAGGTTCGAAGTATGCGTTCATTGGATTTTTCGGTGAATGTACAAAAAGTTTATGCGACTGCGATCGCTGTAGATGAAATTAAGACAGCTGCGGCACCAAGCGATAAAACAGGGACAAAAAAAGAAAAAGGGATGGCAACGGTTAGTTTTCAATCCCAAAACGTATTTATTGATCTGTATTTGTTTGAAGATGATACGCCGCCGATCGTGTGGGAGAATGTTACGATCAAACATGCAAGAGGGGGCAATGGACCCTGCCATGTCATTATGCCAAGCAAAGACGGGGTGAAAATGAATCGCCGCCATGCGTATCGATTGGATGTGCATGCTCCGGCCAATATTACGGTCGGAAGAGAGCGCGTACAGGTACAGGGAATGGTACGGGATGTGTCCTCCAATGGATTTGCTATCGTTACAACGAAGGAGGATATCAGAGGCGGAGAGGAAGTCCGTGCAGAGATGTTTGATAAGGAGATGGCAATCATGCTTGTCGGGGCCTGCGTGCGCAAGAAAACTATGTCGGACGGACGGTTTCTGTATGGATGTAAAATGAAGTTTGATAATCCGCAGCTTCGTAAATTTATCAATGAGAAGCAGCGCCAGCGGATGAAGACGGAGTAAAAGAAAAATCTCGATCGGGAAGAGTACCGGGGAGGATGAAAGACGCAGGATGAGATTGCGTCATAAAAGAGAGTAGAGATACACCAGGAGGCAATTATGGAGAAACAGAACGTATATTTTACAACGTTTAAGACAACAGGAAGTGAGAATCTTTTGCAGAAGCTGCACCGGCTGATGAAGAAAGCCGGTTTTGAAACGATTGACATGAAAGATAAATATGCAGCCATCAAGATTCATTTCGGAGAGTATGGAAATCTCGCTTTTTTACGTCCGAATTACGCAAAAGTTGTTGCGGATTACTGTAAGGAACGGGGCGCAAAGCCATTCCTGACGGATTGTAACACGCTTTATGTCGGAAGTCGTAAGAATGCGCTGGATCACCTGGATACCGCATATGTGAACGGATTTTCGCCGCTGCAGACAGGATGCCACGTGCTGATCGCGGACGGACTCAAGGGAACGGATGAGACGATCGTTCCGATCAACGGAGAGTATGTCAAGGAAGCCAAGATCGGACATGCGATCATGGATGCGGATGTATTTATTTCACTGACACATTTCAAGGGACATGAGACGGCAGGATTCGGTGGCACAATCAAGAATATCGGTATGGGATGCGGATCCCGTGCCGGAAAGATGGAGCAGCATTGTGACGGTAAGCCAAGCGTTAATGAGGCGCAGTGTGTGGGATGCGGTTCCTGTCAGAAAATCTGTGCACATGGAGCGCCGATCATGGAGAACCACAAGGTACATATCGATCATGACAAGTGTGTCGGTTGCGGACGTTGCCTGGCTGTCTGCCCGAAGGATGCGATCGCTGCGGACTATAATGATTCGGTGGCGATGCTCAATTACAAGATGGCAGAGTATGCGTATGCGGTATGTAAGGATCGCCCTTGCTTCCATGTTTCGCTGATCTGTGATGTCTCGCCGAACTGTGACTGCCACCCTGAAAACGATATCCCGATCATCCCAAATGTCGGAATGCTGGCATCGTTTGATCCGGTCGCTTTGGATCAGGCGTGTGCGGATTTGTGCAACCGGATGACTCCGGTCAAGGAGAGTGTGCTTGGTCATAATCTGGAGAAATGTGACCATGACCATCATGAGGAACATGCGGATCATTTCCATATGACGCATCCGGATACCGAGTGGAAGACATGCATCGAGCATGCGGTCAAGATCGGGCTTGGAACGAACGAATACAAATTGATTACGATCTAGGAGAATGTAATCTCTATGACAGAACAGGAATGGAAGGTACGCTACAACGATTTCAGCAGACCGCTTAGGTCGCATGCAGGAAAGCAGTGAGATTAAGCATTGATGATAGAGGAGAAAACAATGGAACAGGAGACGACTGTACATAAGCGTCGCCCGCGTTACAAGGGCAAATACCCGAAGCGTTTTGAAGAAAAATATAAGGAATTGCAGCCGGAAAAATACAAAGACACGATCGAGCATGTGATCAGCAAGGGAAACACCCCGGCAGGTATGCATATCTCAATCATGGTAAATGAAATATTGGATTTCCTGAAGATCCAGCCGGGCGAGACCGGATTCGATGCAACACTCGGATATGGCGGACATACCAAGGCGATGCTGCAGTGCTTAAATGGGCAGGGGCACATCTATGCGACGGATGTCGATCCCGTGGAATCGGAAAAGACGAAGAAACGTCTTGCGGATCAGGGATTCGGAGAGGACATTCTTACGATTCGTCTGCAGAATTTCTGTACGATTGATGAGGTCGCTAAAGAAGTCGGAGGCTTTGACTTTGTCCTTGCGGATCTCGGCGTATCCTCGATGCAGATCGACAATCCGGAACGAGGCTTCTCGTTTAAGACGGAAGGACCGCTTGATCTGCGGTTGAATCAGCAGAGCGGAATCAGTGCGGCGGAACGCCTCGATACGATCTCAAGGGACGAGCTTGCGGGAATGCTCTACGAGAATTCGGATGAACCATACAGTGAGGAACTTGCCAAGGCGATCACGGATGAGATCCGTAAAGGAAACCGGATCGACACGACAACGAAGCTTCGCCAGGTTATTGAAAAAACGTTGGATTCCCTTCCGGAGAAGGAGAAGAAAGATACGATCAAGAAAACCTGCCAGAGAGTATTTCAGGCGCTTCGTATTGATGTGAACCACGAATTTGAAGTGTTATATGAATTCATGGAGAAGTTGCCGGATGCGCTTCGTCCGGGTGGACGTGTTGCCATCCTGACATTCCATTCCGGTGAGGATAAATTAGTCAAGCGTGCATTAAAAGAAGGATTTCGTGACGGGATCTACAGTGCGTATTCGAAAGATGTGGTACGTCCTTCGGCACAGGAATGTGCGCAGAATGCACGTGCACATTCTACAAAGATGCGCTGGGCTGTGCGCGCGTAGGATTACAGGGTCAAAAGCTGCCATAATTGGCAGTTTTTGACTTTTTTGTGTTTTTCACATTTTTCTGCTTGCGTAAATGAAATGCGTAAGTTATAATACAGTCGTTATATGACTGACGGAATGAGTGGAGAACCACGTGGAGTATAACGAGGCAGTGTATTGACTGCCGAAAAGCAATGTCTCTTCGAGACACCGCAGGCGATGCTTCAGAGAAGCACCGCAGTCGCCGACCGTCTGGGCAACAAAAGAAGCCTGGAGGGTCTTTTTTTGTCTGTTACATAGACTTTTCGGAATTGTATGCGCTTATGTGCAAGCACAACAAGCCTGCAATCCATTATCTTTATTCTGAAAAGTTACGCTTTGTATCAAATTGAAAACATTTACCCCCGAGACTTGACAAATTACATATGTTAGGATAATCTATCATTGGTTAGATAAAACTAATATATGGTAACAAGCAATCATTTTATATAAGGAGGAACATCATGTTAGAAATGAAGGAATGGGATGGATTTGAAGGACGTCTCTGGAAAGAAGAGATCAACGTTCGCCAGTTCATTCAGGACAACTACACCCCATATGACGGAAACGAGGACTTCCTCGCTGGACCGACAGAGGCAACCAATAAGCTTTGGGGAGCGTTACAGAAGTTACAGAAAGAGGAGCGTGCAAAAGGCGGCGTTCTTGATATGGAGACAGAGGTTGTAACAGGTATTACAGCTTATGGTCCGGGATATATTGATGAGTCCTTAAAGGATTTAGAGACAATCGTAGGTTTACAGACAGACAAACCATTAAAGCGTGCATTCATGCCTTACGGTGGAATCAAGATGGCTGTTCAGGCATGTGAGACATACGGATATCAGGTAAATGATAAGTTAAAGGAGATCTTTACCAAGTATCATAAGACACATAATACAGCAGTATTTGATGCTTACACACCGGAGATGATGAAGGTTCGTCACAATAAGATCTTAACCGGTCTTCCGGATACATACGGACGTGGACGTATCGTTGGTGATTACCGTCGTGTTGCATTATACGGAATCGATCATCTCATCGAGGAGAAGAAGAAAGATAAGGCAAACTGTGGCTGTGGCGAGATGACAGACAACGTTATCCGTTTAAGAGAAGAGATCGCTGAGCAGATCAAGTGCTTAGAGGATATGAAGAAGCTTGCAGAAATCTATGGATACGATATTTCAAGACCTGCAACAAACGCAAAGGAAGCTGTACAGTGGTTATACTTCGGATACCTTGCAGCAATTAAGACACAGAACGGTGCGGCAATGTCCGTTGGACGTGTTTCCACATTCCTGGATATCTACTTCGAGAGAGATTTAAAGAAGGGTATCATCACGGAGCAGGAAGTACAGGAACTGGTTGATCACTTCACAATGAAGCTTCGTATGGTGAAGTTTGCACGTATTCCTTCTTACAATCAGCTGTTCTCAGGTGACCCGGTATGGGCAACACTTGACGTTGCAGGTACAGGTGTAGACGGACGTTCTATGGTTACGAAGTCTGACTTCCGTTTCCTGCATACATTAGAGAATATGGGACCGGCTCCGGAGCCAAACCTTACGGTATTATATTCTTCCAGACTTCCGGAAGCATTCAAGGATTATGCAGCACGTATCTCTATCGATACAAGTTCCATCCAGTATGAGAACGATGACGCTATGAAGCCTGTATGGGGCGATGATTATGCAATCTGCTGCTGTGTATCTGCTACACAGACAGGTAAGGAGATGCAGTTCTTCGGTGCCCGTGCAAACCTTGCAAAGTGTCTCCTCTATGCGATCAATGGTGGTGTGGATGAGAAGACAGGCCAGCAGGTGGGACCTGATTATAAGCCGATTACATCTGAGTACCTTGATTACGATGAAGTTATGGAGAAGTACGACAAGATGATGGACTGGTTGGTAGATATTTATGTAAATACCTTAAACCTGATCCAGTATATGCATGACAAATATTACTATGAAGCAGCAGAACTTTCTCTGATGGACACCGACTTAAAGAGAACATTTGCAACCGGTATTGCAGGATTCTCACACGTTATCGATTCCCTTTCCGCAATCAAGTACGCAAAGGTTAAGGTGATCCGTGATGAGAACGGAATCGCAAAAGACTTTGAGATCGAGGGAGATTTCCCGAGATACGGTAATGATGATGACCGTGCGGATGATATCGGCGTATGGCTGTTACAGACATTTATGGATAAGTTAAAGAAGCATCACACATACCGTGATTCCGAGCCTACAACTTCCATTCTTACCATTACTTCAAACGTTGTATATGGAAAGGCTACAGGCGCAATGCCGGACGGACGTAAAGCCGGAGAGCCGCTTTCACCGGGAGCCAACCCAAGCTACGGCGCAGAGCAGAGCGGACTTCTTGCTTCCCTTAATTCTCTGACAAAGATTCCATATGAGTGGGCGCTTGACGGTATCTCAAATACACAGACCATCAACCCTGGCGCACTTGGAAACAACGAGGATGAGCGTGTTGAGAATCTTGTAAACGTCATGGACGGTTACTTCGATCAGGGAGCACACCATCTGAACGTCAACGTATTCGGTAAAGAGAAGCTTATCGATGCGATGGAACATCCGGAGAAGGAAGAGTACGCAAACTTCACAATCCGTGTATCAGGATATGCTGTTAAGTTTATCGACCTGACCAAGGAGCAGCAGATGGACGTAATCGCACGTACCTGCCATGAGCGCATGTAGAGTTGCGGAGCAACAGAGCAATTCGTAGATTATATGAAGTGTAATGAATAAGAAAATGGGGTTAATACATGAATGGATATTTGTGTATTAACCCTGTTTTTTGATATAATTTGCATATACTATTAAGCGGAGGTAAAACAATGCTGGGAAATATACATTCCATCGAGACATTCGGTTCGGCGGACGGACCGGGTGTACGCTATTTGATTTTTTTGAAAGGATGCAACATGCGTTGCAAATACTGTCACAACCCGGACACCTGGGCGAAGACGGAAGGTGAGATGAAGACACCGGAGGAGATCTTAAAGCAGGCACTCCGCTATAAAAATTACTGGGGCAAGAAGGGTGGCATCACGGTCAGCGGCGGTGAGGCATTATTGCAGATTGATTTTGTGACCGAGCTTTTCACGCTTGCCAAAGAAAAAGGCGTTAATACCTGTCTGGATACATCGGGGAATCCGTTCACGAGGGAGAAACCGTTCTACTCTAAGTTTGAGAAACTGATGGAAGTGACGGATCTGTTCATGCTTGATATCAAGGAGATCGATGAGGAGGAGCACCGTAAACTGACCGGACAGACGAATAAAAACATTCTTGATATGGCGCGCTGTCTGTCGGAACATGGCAAGAAGATGTGGATCCGCCATGTACTTGTGCCGGGTATTACGGACGATGAGGGACAACTCACGCGACTGCGTGCATTTATTGATACGCTCGAAACGGTAGAGCGTGTGGAAGTATTACCATACCATACCCTCGGGGTATTTAAGTGGAAGGAACTTGGGATTCCGTATGCACTTGAAGATGTCAATCCGCCATCCGCAGAGAGCGTTGCACGCGCCAGGGAAATCCTCGGCTGCGAGGCCTGACACATTTCTTGATCCGTGTTTGCTACGCTGATAAGGGCGAAAGTCGCTGCATGGAAGAAAAAACGGAAGAATCAGAAAGGAACATCATGCTTATACCGGAAATTATATATGAGGACAATAATCTGATCGTGTGTTATAAGCAGGCGGGCGTCGCAACACAGACGAAACGTCTCGGGCAGCAGGATATGGAGAGTATCCTCAAAAACTATGTGGCAGATGAGCTGCGGAAACAGAATAAGAACGTGCCACCGTATATCGGTGTAGTGCACAGACTGGACCAGCCGGTTGAGGGAGTGATGGTCTATGCGAAGAACAAGAGGGCGGCGGCCATACTTTCGAAGCAAGTGCAGGAGCGCTCGATCGGAAAGAACTATTATGCATTGGTACAGCTTCCGGACGGAAAAACATTTGCGGAGGCAACCGGACTGCCGGAAGAGGGGACGCGAGAGGATTATATGATTTTTGATCGCAGAAACAATCTTTCGCAGATCGTGCCGAAAGGAACAAAGGATGCAAAGAAGGCGTTACTTGATTATCAGGTGATTGCAGAAACAGAAGGCAGAGCGCTTCTTGATATTACACTGCATACCGGACGGCATCATCAGATCCGTCTTCAGCTGGCGGGCATGGGTACACCGATCGTCGGGGACCGCAAATATGGGAAAAGCGAGGCCCGGCAGCTTGGCCTCTGTTCGTATCGCATCGCTTTTGTCAGTCCAACGGACGGTAAAGCGTGTGAGTACGAAATCACACCGAAGAATGCCGAAATATATGCGCTTTTTGAGAAAAAAGATAAGGCCTGATCTCAAGTGGGAAGCCCCCAAAATCATTGACAACAGGAAACGATTGTCTTACTATAAAAGGGAGTATAAAGTCTGTGAGGGCAGACTGGATTGCAGGGGCATATGATCCTTTTCTGGAAACAATCTGCGACATGTTTCGCAAATATGGCACCGACAGTTTTGATGCGTTTATGGAATCTTGCGGGGTCTATGAACTTCATAGGGAAATCCTGCGCAGCTATTATGGGAACGGAAGATGTGAGCGAAATGAGAATGTTCTGCTCAATGAGGTCACTTATGAACAGGAACGTATGACTGCAGCGATGGCAGCGATGCTGAAGGCGCTGGCAGCAAAACATCCGATCGTACTTGTAATCAACCGTTTTCAGATGGCGAGTCGAAGTACGTTCGAACTTGTGCACGAACTGATTATTCATCCGGACATGAAAATTGGAATGGTACTTGGTGTAAATGATACCGTTGGCCGCTGGGAGTCCGTTGCGGAAGTGTGGGACGGTATCGAAGAGAGTCTTCAGGACCAAAGCCAGCTGTATCATATTGGATCATCGGATCGCCGGAGAACGGAGAGGACAGAAGAATATTCACTGGGCGAAGGGTATACGGACAATGTGGACATCGATGAGGATTATGATGCGAGCATTCGAAAAGTAGCCAATATTGTAGAGTTTCTCGATTATGATCAGGCAAAGAGATACTTTAGGGAAGTTGAAAATAAGATGAAGTTTGAGGACGCCAAGATGAATAACGCCAGCAAATGTGTTTTTTATCTGCTTTACGCACGGACATCGATTTTACTTGGCGAGTTGTCCAAGGCGCTGGAACTGATTACGGAAGCCGGCAAAATGATTCCGATGGGGAATGAATTCCGGTTTCGTGCGCAACTCGATTTCCTTCGGGGAACCTGCTACATGTATCAGGGAAAATTGGATCGCGCGGAGCGGTATGCCGATCGTGCGTATGAACATGCGGTGCAAAGCGGAGACGAAAAACAGGTATTTCGTGCGCAGCTTTTGAAAGTAATGGCACAGATGTCAGGATGGTACAATATCTTTTTCTGCGTGAAGGACATTCCCATCGAGGCAGAACTGATCGAGAAGCTGATGCAGTATGGTTATAAAAATCATTTGGCGCATATTTATATTTACGCATATGACAATCAGCCGAATGTTGTTGCCAAGGCGTACCGGTCGGAAGCGGCGCTGCTCTATTTTAGCAAGGGTGTTGCTTTGGCAAAGAAGATCGGTAATGCACAGCTTGTATATGATGCATACCAGAAAAACATTATGCTGGCATCGACCAACGGAATGAATGAGATTGCGCTCCTGTATTCGGTGCGCATATACGAATTTATGAAGTCCCAGGGAAGCTTTTATGAGGGCAGAATGTTTTCCGGAATCGGTTACAATCTGAGCGCAATGGGAAAGAATGCTCTGGCTGAGAAATATTACAATCACGCGATTGAAATTTTTTATGAATTGAGACGATCGGAAGATATTGCGGAAGTGTATTATAACCGCGCACTCAATTATTTGATGCAGAGGCAGTTTAAGGAAGCGGAACATGATCTGCTTTTTGTGATGAAAGTGATTGAGAAGCTTCATCTGAACAGTCTGCGCGTATGTAATCTGTCGAAACTATATGCACTTCTGGCACTGATCGGTATCATGCAGGATGATCGGTTTACCTGTGAGCGATATCTGTTAAGCTGCCGGCAGTTTTTGAATTATATTATTGAAAAAGAAAAAAATAATAAAAACGAAGAGATCATACATGATTATGCCAAATGTGATGATGATATGTTTTTGTATACATTCTCACAGGCACTGTTAAAGCAACTCGACGGAGAACTGGATGCGGCATTTAATTATTTCCAGAACGCGGAGAAATTCCTTATTCGAACAGAGGGAAATGAATTCTTCAGTTATCGCATTTTCCGTCAGGCCAAAATGGAGCTGCTGAAACAAATGGGGCGCATGGAATTGTATGAGCGTGAGGCAGAGTTACTTGCGCAGCATGATAAGATGTGTGCTGAGATGGCGGAGTCGGTGCAGATGGATATTTTAAAAGGCACCGAGCCTGCTTTTGAGAATATAAAAAAGAATGCCAGTGAGGCGGAGATCGAAACATTGGTCAAGCAGGAGGGATTGGCGAGAGATTTCCAGACCAATAAGCGGCAAATGGAATTCTTTGCTTCGTGGCAGAAAATGATCGACATTACGGATCAGAAGATCCCGGCGATGGTGCAGAATGCGATCAGCAGTTTTATCAATCATTTTAATCTGGATTGTGCACTGTACGTTTATTATCAGGAAGGTAAGCCAAATGTTTTGTACAATGATACAGGGCGGGATATGACGAAGGAAGTCTTGCTTGGAATCAGGCATGCAATCAAAGAATACCAGCAGGGATTTGCAGTGTCGAAGATTGGTGAGGGTTTTCTGGAGCATCAGGACATGATCTCTTATTTCGGAGAGGATGATGTATGCTCGTTTGTTGCGGTTCCGTTTATGAAGAATGGTACATTGACCAGCCTTCTGATCGCTTATGTACGCATGAAAGATAATTGGCACGGCTCGATCGAACGGTATATGCTTAACGAGGATGATCTGAATATGTATCGGCTTTTGTTCCGGGAGATGGAGTATTCCATCAACCGTATGGAGGCATATGAAAAGGCATCCGAGATGAATAAGCGGCTGCAGGCTGCCGCAGAGACGGACATGCTGACGGGCGTATATAATCGTGCAGGCATGTACCAACAGCTTGCAGAGATTGAGGAACATTTAAAAGATCGGTCGGAAGGCCTGGACATTGGTCTGATGTTCATCGATCTGGATAATTTTAAACATTATAATGATACATACGGACATGATATCGGCGATCTGATTCTGAAGGAGATGGCCGCAATATTTAGGGATGTGAGCATTGGAAAAGGCATTGTGAGCCGATTTGGCGGCGATGAATTTATTATTATCCTGGAGACAAATGATCGGAAGGCGCTTGAAGAGATCGCAAAAGAAATTTATGCAAGGATTGAGGCAACTTCCGGCTTTAAGAAGCAGATCGAAAAGCATCTCGGCCATGAGATCGAAGTGGATGAGAGCAGATTGATAACTTGTTCGATGGGTATCTCTTATGCGGCAAATGTGCGCAATGGGGACTCGGTCAGTGAATTGATCAAGCAGGCGGATGATCTGTTGTACACAGTAAAAACAGGAGAAAAAGGACACTATAAATTTTTATGAAAATGAACTTACCGGAACATGTGAATCAAATAATCCATCGTCTGCAGAAGGAGGGGTATGATGCATACGCTGTGGGTGGCTGTGTGCGGGATACGCTTCTCGGACGTACACCACAGGATTGGGATATTACGACTTCTGCGCATCCTCAGATCGTAAAGTCTCTGTTTTGCCATACCATTGATACCGGTATTCAGCACGGAACCGTAACGGTTATGCTTGATCATGTGGGGTATGAGGTTACCACATACAGGATCGACGGGGAATATGAGGACAGCCGTCACCCGAAAGAAGTGATCTTTACCGGCAATCTGGTTGAAGATTTAAAAAGGCGTGACTTTACCATCAATGCGATGGCTTACAATGATGAGTCTGGCCTTGTGGATGCGTTTGACGGTGAGAAAGATCTGGAAGCAGGAATCATCCGCTGCGTCGGAAATCCGCATGACCGTTTCGGTGAGGATGCGCTGCGTATGCTTCGTGCGGTGCGGTTCGCGGCACAGCTTGGATTTGAAATCGAACCGCAGACACTTATCGCGATCAGGGATCTGGCAGAGAACCTGCGGGCCGTAAGCGCGGAACGCATACAGATGGAACTGGTAAAGCTTCTGACTTCCGCACATCCGCAGGAGATGCGTACGGTCTATGAGACCGGACTGACACGCATTTTTATGCCGGAGTTTGATACCATGATGAAAACAGAGCAGCATAATAAGCATCACTGTTATTCGGTCGGGGAACATACACTCCACACCCTTGACCATGTTGCACCGGACAAGGTACTGCGCCTTACGATGCTATTGCACGATGTTGCAAAGCCGGTGTGCCTGACAACGGACGAAGCAGGACAAAATCATTTCAAGGGGCATCCGGTGAAGGGGGCGGATATGGCCAAAACAATCCTGCGCCGGTTGAAGTTTGACAATGATACGACGGACCGTGTATGCCGGCTGATTCGTTACCACGATGACAGGCCGGAACTTTCCGAACGTACGGTTCGGCGTGCGATGAACAGGATCGGAGTGGAGAATATGCCCGCGCTTTTTGCGGTAAAGAGGGCGGATACGCTCGGACAGAGTCTGTATCACAGAGAAGAAAAACTTGCCTATGTGGATACTTACGAACACCTTTTTAAGGAAATCTGTGCAGCGCGGCAATGTGTGCAGAAGAAGGACCTTGCAATCGGCGGATCGGATCTGATCGCGATGGGCATGAAGCCGGGCAGGGAGATCGGTGAGGTATTGAATGAATTGTTTGAGCACGTGCTCGACAATCCGGAATTAAATCAGAGGGATAAGCTGCTGGAATTGGCGCATAATTTGATGACCCGTCTCATATGATAGAACACAACTGATGTCATATGGGAGGGTTTTTTTTGTATAATCAGTCGGAAGCAATCTTACAACAGTACGACTTAGAAATAAAACAGATCAGCCGCGGAAGGGGCGCTTATATTTGTGAAACGAACGAGGGTATGAAGCTGCTTGCACCGTTTCGCGGGTCCAAAGAGAGGGCGATGTTTTTGCGCGGTGTACTTTTGCGACTGAGCGAGAGCGGATTTCCTGCGGAGCAGATCTGCCTGACAAAGGAAGGCGAGGCGGTAGCGAATGATGACATGGGCATGCGTTACTGGTTAAAAGATATGATTTCCGGCGGAGAGTGCAGTACGAGCCGGGAATCGGATATGATTCGGGCGGTTACGCAGCTTGCAAAGCTGCACACAGCGCTTCGCGAGTGTGCTCCGGAGATTCCGGAATTCATGATGACGGACCGAAATGATCCGTCCAATGTGTGTCAAAGACATTACAGGGAACTGATCAAGGTGAAAAACTATGTGCTTGCAAGGCGAAGCAGAAACGAATTTGAACGCAGTTTTCTTGCGCAGTATGAGCACTATATGGGGGATGCCGCTGAGGCTATCCGTCTTCTTGACGAGGAAGAGATACATTCGGTAAAAGGCCTGTGTCACGGAGATTTTAACCAACACAACGTGCTTCGGACCACAGATGGATTTCGCATTGTTCACTATGAGAATATGTGTTATACGATGCAGGTGGTCGATCTGGCAAATTTTGTCCGAAAGATGCTTGAAAAGAACCGGTGGGAAAAGGACCTCGGAATGCGTCTTTTGGAACAGTATGACAAAGAACGTGCCATGTGTGCGGATGAAAAGAAACTTTTATATGCAATGCTGCTTTTCCCGGAAAAATTCTGGAAGGTTTCCAATCACTACAGTAATTCACGTAAGACATGGGTGTCGGAACGGGAAATTGAAAAGCTTGTCAGGATGAGTGAACTGGAACCGGCGAGGAGCCGTTTTTTGGAAAATATGCTTTCATTCTTATAAGAATCATGTATACTAAAGCTATGAAGAAAAAAAATAAACGATGGATAATTACATATCTCATACTTTTGGTTGTGCTGTTTTCCGGAATGGGATGCGGAAAGAAGGACACCCTTGGAGAAGGGACCTATTTTCACCATTCCATTGCCGACCAGACGCAGGAAAATGATCCGACACAGGTAACCGAAACAGATCCGGCACAAGAGGATTTTTATCTGGTCGTGGCAGTCGACCAGATGGAGGAGTCACTTCGGCTGTACCGGTACGAGAATGGCATGGAATACCGCTATTATTACGGAACCGGAACCCGTTTCTATGATGAGTATGGGAACCGGACAACGATCGCTTCCTTTGTGCAGGGGCTTCTGATCACAATCGGTAATGTTAATACAGAGGGAATCCTTTGTGATGCGCAGATTTCCGATCAGGCATGGGTGTATGATGATGTCCGGCGTTTTACCGTTTCTGCGCAGCAGAATATGCTGCAGATCGGGGATTCGAAGTACCGGTATGATGACGATACCTATGTGTTTTCCGGGGACGATCGCGTGACAATGGAGGATATCGCACAGGGAGACACGCTCTCCGTAGTCGGTATGGATAAGAAGATTTTATCGGTACGGATTACTACGGCACAGGGCACGCTTGCACTTACCAACACAAAACTTTTTGAGGGCAGTTTTCTGCAGCTTGGCAACAAGATTTTTACGGAAGTGACTCAGGACCTTACGATGCAGGTTGCGGAAGGAACTTATGAACTGACGGTGGCCAATAACGGATGGGGCGGAAGCACCGAGGTTACGATTACGCGCGGGCAGACGACAACGGTGGATCTTGATGCGATCAAAGGCAAGGGACCGAAGTCCGGTAAGGTTCGGTTCCTGATCGATGTGACAGGTTCTGTGCTGTTGATCGACGATAAGGAAGTGGATTATTCGGATCCGGTCAAACTGACTTACGGACAACATACGATCGCGGTCTATGCGGATGGGTATGATGTGTGGAGAAGAAACCTTTACGTCAATTCCAAAAAGTCAACGATCATCATCAATCTGATGGATGAGCAGGAATCCACAGAGACGGATACGACCGGAAACTCGCAGAATACTGCAGATCAGACGCCTTCTTCAGAGTCACAATCATCGGAATCTACCGTCTCGGATACGCAAAGTTCGGAGGGACAAAAGCGTCAGGAAGAGCTGGATCTGATCAAGGATTTGTTGTCTAGTATGACGAAATCAAGCTCAATTGTGTCAAATTGACGATTTTTACTACTAATTTTTGGTTGATTTTAATGTGTAGAAATCCCCAAAAATAGGCATTTTTCCTTGACAAATATTAGGAAAACAAGTATAAATAGATTTGTAAGTAATTTGAGAGAAGGAACTCGAATTATATAATATATGACCCATAGGAGGAATTTTGACATGAACAAAGCAGAGTTAGTCGCAGCCGTAGCTGAGAAAGCTGAGATTTCTAAGAAGGACGCAGAAGCAGCAGTAAAGGCATTTACAGACGTTGTTGCTGAGGAACTTAAGAAAGGTGAGAAGGTTCAGTTAGTTGGCTTCGGTACATTCGAAGTATCTGAGAGAGCTGCAAGAGTTGGTAGAAACCCACAGACAAAGCAGGAGATCACTATCCCGGCTTCTAAGGCACCTAAGTTTAAGGCTGGTAAGGCTTTAAAGGATTCTTTAAACTAGTTTTGCTAATAGTCAGTGGAGCACCTTTGCGGGGCTCCACTTTTTTTATGGAGAAAGAAATGAGATTAGATAAATTTTTAAAGGTATCGCGTTTGATCAAGAGAAGAACGGTTGCCAATGAAGCCTGTGACGCGGGCCGTGTGATGGTAAACGGAAAACCGGCCAAGGCGTCTTTGAATGTTAAGGTAGGGGACGAGATCGAGATTATGTTCGGACAGAAAGCGGTTAAGGTCCGTGTGTTAAATATTCAGGATACAACCAAGAAGGAAGAAGCGAAAGATCTCTTTGAATACATTTGAGCATAAATCTGCTGCTGCGCTCATATAGTAAAGCATGAATATTTACAGGAGGCCGCGGTAAGCAAGATGGAAGAGAAGACCATTATCAAGCAGCACAGGCTGATGCTTAACAATCGAAAGAACGGAAGTTTTACCGGAGTATTGGATGTGCTGTCGTTTGATCTGAATGAGATCCTTCTGGAGACGGAGCAGGGGATGCTTCATATCAAGGGCAAGGATCTTCATGTAAACAGGCTGGATCTGGAAAAGGGTGAAGTGGATATTGACGGACAGGTGGACGCCCTGAATTATTCTCAAGTGCCAAAAACGGGACGCCAGGGGTCCTTGTTCGGAAAGATATTTTCAACATGAAGCCGGTAGAGGGTCTGGAACTGGAGCTCGCACTGCTTGGCAGATCGCTTCTCGCGGGAATCGTTTTTTCTGCCATATATGACGGAATCCGCGTGATTCGACGCATTTTTCCGCATGGGATCATATGGACATCATTTGAAGATCTGTTATACTGGCTGGTGGCGGGGAGTTGGCTTTTTCTTAAGGTATGTCAGGTAAATAATGGAATTATCCGTGGGTACATGATCCTCGGAATCGGTGCAGGAGCGCTGCTTTATCATGCCTTGTGTGGAAAAAGAATCATGCGATATCTGACAAAATGGATCGTATGGCTCAAAAAGCAATTGAAAAGATGGATAAAAGCCGTTACAATAAGGGTAAAGAAACTTCACAGGAATCAGGAGACGGAGAATGAAGAGAAAAAGAAGAAGACGCCGTAGTACAGGTACTGTGTGTATCAGCATAGTTGTCGTTGTATTTGTGGCAGTTATGGCGATACAGATCTATCAGATGAAGCAGAAGGACGCGGACTATATGGCGCGTGAGAATGAACTTAAGGAACAATATGAGCAGGAGACGCAGCGCTCCTCGGAGATTGATGATCTCGAGAAGTACATGCAGTCCAGTGAATATTATGAAGATGTTGCCAAGAGCAAGCTTGGTCTTACTTATAAGAACGAGATCATCTTCAAGGAGAAGGATAACTAGAAGAAGCATAAGGTGGAAGCCTTGTGCTTCTTTTTTATGAGCATCATACAACGAACCGTATGTAAAATATGAGTTCCCTCGAATCGAGGGCGAAGAGATGTTTTGCCGAAAAGTTTTTTGAATCCGGCAGTGATTTTGACAAGTATTTTGAAACACCATCCGTATAATCCTTGCTTGACAAATGGAATAGGAGGTGTGTTATGAGTACACAAAGCAAATTAACGGAGGGTGTCGGAAAAGTAGGATGTGCGGTTCTTGGTGCGTGCAGCAGTATGCTGTGTGTTCTTGGATATTATCCGCTTGTGCCTGCTTTCTATGCGGGATGCTGTCTGAATCAAAGGAGAAATGCATTGCTCTACATAGGAATCTTTGCAGGAATGGGATGGTGTATGCCCGTGGGGGCAATGGTGAAATATGTGTTTGTTCTGCTCGTCAGCGGAGTGGGGATCCGGCTCTATATGTGGGCGAATCATCGCTGCAGTGGCTGGGTGGCAGGTATTCTGACCGGTCTGGCAATCACGGTTATGAACTGTTCCGGGGTTGTTTTCTCAACCATGGATAGACGGGAACTGGTACTGGGCATATGTGAGGGAATCTTTGTTACAGGTGCGACCGTACTTATTCACTATCTGTACCATATGACTGCCGAACTCGGACATGCGTTAGAAAACCGAAACGATATGACCGCAATCGTACAAACGCCATATCACAGTGAGGGCAGGCTTCAGGCATTGGCAGAGGCTGTGGACGAGTTGTCGGTTGCCTTCTCGGCCATGGGAAGTAACGATGTCACGTCACATGAGAGTGTGGATCTGCTGCAGCAGGAGATTACGGGAAAATTATGTGCGGCATGTGACGGGTGCGCCATCTGTTGGAAACAAGAGGAAAGTGATCTCTCGACGCGTTTTCGGCGGATGCTGCAGGCGGTGATCGCGCATCATCCGCGAGAAGAAATTCTGGAAAAAAATTATATGCAGGATTGTCCACGGTATTCATGGATGGTGGAGGAAGCAATATGGGCCTTTTCCCGTATGGAACTGAATGAAGCCTGGTATCGCAGGCTTCGGGATAACAGGCGGATGATCGCGGATCAGTTGGATGCAATGGCGGATGTGATGCAGGATTGGTCGAAAGAACATATATGCCTGGATGCGCAATCGCGTGTACTGCTTGCCAAGATTGCATATGAGGTACAGGAGAGAGGGCTTGTTGCGGAACAGGTTCATTTGTATGAAGACGCCGATAAGCGAAAGTCGGTGACCGCACTTGTTGCAAGCAAATGGGGTGGTGGAATCCCAGCAAAAAATTATTTGCATGCCTTAGAGAGGGCGATGGGACGTTCGCTCCGATTGCAGAAAGAAACGCGTTCTATTTTTACACGGGAACCGGTTTTAGTTACAGCATATGAGGATACAGCGTTCTATGCGATGTCGGCTGTGGCAGCTAAGGCACAGGAAAAGTCGGCTGCCAACGGGGATAATTTTTCGCTTTTTACATTGGACAGTGGAAATTACCATATCTGTCTGTCGGATGGAATGGGGAGCGGTGCGGCTGCAAGCAAGGAGAGTGAGATGGTCGTTGATCTTATTGAAAAACTGATGGAAGCAGGATTCCCCCGTGAGACAGCAATCCGCATGATGAATTCTGCGATGGTGTTAAAAGGCGACAATGAATCTTATTCAACGCTTGATTTTGCCGGAATTGACCTGTATACAGGAGAACTTGCGCTGACAAAGATCGGTGCGGCGGCATCTTTTATCAGAACCCGAAAAGATGTGCGATGCTTGAGTCAGTCATCGCTTCCGGCAGGCGTGGATACGGATCAGGTGCCTGAGCCGCAGAATGAGAAACTTGGAAATGGGGATTTCCTTGTAATGGTTACGGATGGTGTGTTAGAATATCTACATGTCAAAAATCCGGAAGAAGCATTTTCGGATATGATACGGGAGATAAAAACCGATAATGCCGGTGTGCTTGCCAATACATTGATGGAGCAGGTAATGCGCTACACGGGAGGGCATGTGCCTGACGATATGACCATCGTGGTTACCGGTATCTGGGAGAAATAATGGTTGAACAGGTTGCAAAGTATATCAGACAATGGCATATGATCGAACCGGGAAATCTTGTGATCGCGGGAGTGTCCGGGGGCGCGGATTCGGTGTGCCTTTGCTGCGTGCTGGCAGAATTATCCGGCCGCCTGGATTTTACGCTCCGTGTTGTGCACGTAGAACATGGAATCCGTGGAGAAGAGAGCGTGCGTGACGCAAAGTTTGTGGAAAACTTTTGCAGGGAGCAGGGAATAGAATGTGTGACCTATCCGGTTCATGTCCCGGAGTATGCCAGGGCACAACGGATCGGAGAAGAGGAGGCCGCGCGGTTGTTGCGATATGAAGTCTTTCGCAAGGAGGCTGCAAAGTTTCCGGGGAGCAGGATCGCGTTGGCACATCATATGGAAGATAATGCAGAGACACTTTTGTTTCAGATGACGAGGGGAAGCGGGATTGACGGCATGTGCGGTATTCGGCCGGTACGCTGTGACGAGGACGAAACTACTTATATTCGTCCGCTTCTTTGTGTCAGCAGACAGGAAATTGAACTGGAATTGGAGAGAAGGGGTCAGTTGTATTGTACAGACAGGACGAATGCGAATCTTGCATACAGTCGAAACCGTATCCGGCATATCGTTCTGCCTGCGTTGAAAGAAATCAATACCCGGGCCGTGTCGCATTTGAATCAGACCGCGGAGCGAATGGGCGAACTCCGCGATTATATAGATGCGCAGCTTGCAGAGACCTGGCCGCGTGTAGCATTGGAAGAGAGTCAGTCGGTGGTGTTGTCCGTGACGGAATTAAAGGTACTTCCGCATATCCTTCAGATCAGGATTGTGCATCGTGCATTGGCACTGGTGGCAGGTGCAAAGCGTGATATAGAAGCCGGTCATCTGGAATCCGTACTGGAACTGATGGGCAGGCAGACGGGGCGATGTGTGGATCTGCCTTATGAGATGAAGGCACAGCGGAGTTATGATACGATCCGGATTGTGCGGAATATGAATCCTAAGGAGGATGCCGGCATTGAGGTCCGGATATCGGAGGCGATGCTTTCGGAGATGGTTACAACGGGGCTGTCCCAGTGCGTGACAATTGAAGATACAGATATGCGTTTTCTCATGCGCATTTTTCCGTTTGAAGGGAACCTGTCGGAAATTCCGCGAAAAATATATACGAAATGGTTTGATTATGATAAAATAAAATTTGGTTTTTCTATCAGAACCAGAAGAAATCAGGACTATTTTGTGATGGATGCCGAGGGGCATCGCCAAAAGCTTGCCGATTATTTTATCAATCAAAAGATTCCGGCGGAGGAGCGTAAACATACTTTGCTGGTCGCAAACGGGGCAGAAATCCTTTGGATCGTCGGAGGACGTATGGGCCGCGGAGCACAGCTGGGGAACACAAGCCGGATGATTCTGGAACTTACATACGAAGGAGGAACAAATGATGGATTACAGTAAGAAGCATGACATATCCGTTTATCTGACGGAGGAGCAGCTTAACGAACGAATTGCACAGATGGGTGCGGAGATTACAAAAAAATTTGCAGGAGAGTCTGTATATCTTGTCTGTATTCTGAAGGGATCAATCTTTTTTACTACAGAACTTGCCAAGAGAATCGAGCTTCCGATGACGATCGATTTTATGTCGGTATCAAGTTACGGGGCAGAAACACGCTCATCCGGAGTGGTCAATATCAAGAAGGATCTGGAGCATTCCATTGAGGGAGAAAATGTTATTATTGTAGAGGATATCGTAGACTCAGGCAATACATTGAGCCGTCTGTATTCTCTGTTCGAAAGCCGTAACCCGAAGACTTTGACAATCTGTACCCTTCTTGACAAACCGGATCGTCGTGTCGTTGAGGATTTGAAGGTTGATTATACCGGATTTGTGATTCCGGATAAATTTGTTGTCGGATTCGGACTGGATTATGATCAGAGATATCGCAATCTTCCGTATATCGGATTTGTGGAAGATGCAGATTAGAAAAGGAGAGAAGAGTGAATACAAGAAATAGAAGCGGATTTCGCGGTTTCGGATTTTATGCCGTGCTGATCCTGATTGTTGTGCTGATCTGGTATGGATTAAGCGGCAACACAACAACAAGTTCCTATACAAAGTCGGATTTTCAGAAAGCGTTACAAAAGAACGATGTGACATATGTCAAGGTTGTTCAGAATCGTGAGATCCCGACCGGAAGTCTGCGGATCAAGTTAAAAGACGGTACGCAGCAGTATTTGTATGCATCGGATGTCAATGAGATGCAAAATCTGATGGATGATGAAAAGTTTGACAATTATACGCTCGAGGACGTGCCGGCAGAGAGCTGGATCATGACGCTGTTGCCATATCTTCTTATTTTTGGAGCGTTTTTCATTCTTTTTGTAATTATGAATAACAATGCCGCAGCCAACAGTGGAGGCGGCAAGATGATGAATTTCGGCAAGAGCCGTGCGAAGCTTTCAACAGAGGAAGACAACAAAACCTCCTTTGCCAATGTCGCGGGACTTCGCGAGGAGAAGGAAGAACTTGAGGAACTTGTTGATTTCCTGCGTGATCCGAAGAAATATACAAAACTTGGTGCACGTATTCCAAAGGGTGTACTTCTTGTCGGACCTCCGGGAACCGGTAAGACATTACTTGCCAAAGCGGTTGCCGGTGAAGCCGGTGTGCCCTTCTTCAGCATTTCCGGTTCGGACTTTGTAGAGATGTTTGTCGGTGTCGGTGCTTCCCGAGTACGTGATCTCTTTGAGGATGCCAAGAAGAATGCACCTTGTATCGTATTTATCGATGAGATCGATGCGGTTGCAAGAAGACGAGGAACCGGTATGGGCGGAGGACACGATGAACGAGAACAGACATTAAACCAGATGCTGGTTGAAATGGATGGATTCGGTGTCAACGAGGGAATCATCGTTATGGCAGCGACAAACCGTGTTGACATTCTTGATCCGGCAATTATGCGTCCGGGACGTTTTGACCGTAAGATCGTTGTAGGCAGACCGGATGTTAAGGGACGAGAGGAAATTCTGGCTGTGCATGCAAAAAATAAACCGCTCGGCGAAGATGTTGATTTAAAGCAGATCGCACAGACTACTGCAGGATTTACCGGTGCGGATCTTGAAAACCTGTTGAACGAGGCGGCAATTCTTGCAGCCAAAGAAAACCGTGGATTTGTCATGCAGGCAGATATTCAGAAAGCCTTTATCAAAGTGGGAATCGGCGCGGAGAAACGCAGTCGTATCATTTCCGAGAAAGAGAAAAAGATTACGGCATTCCATGAGGCGGGACACGCAATTCTGTTCCATGTGCTCCCGGATGTCGGACCGGTGCATACCGTATCGATCATTCCGACCGGAACCGGTGCGGCCGGCTATACGATGCCGCTTCCTGAGAAGGATGAGATGTTTAATTCCAAAGGACGTATGCTGCAGGAGATCATTGTGGATCTCGGAGGACGCGTTGCAGAGGAACTTGTTTTTGATGATATTACTACCGGTGCATCTCAGGATATCAAGCAGGCAACGCAGATGGCGCGTGACATGGTCACCCGCTACGGTATGTCCGAGAATATCGGTCTCATCTGTTATAAGGATGATGATGACGAAGTATTCATCGGAAGAGATCTCGCTCATGCACATAATTACAGCGAGGGTGTTGCATCTGCGATTGATGCGGAAGTTAAAAATATTATCGATCATGCATACGAAGAAGCAAAACGCATTATCGGAGAGAATCGTAAGGTCCTTGACCGTTGTGCGAATCTTCTTTTGGAGAAAGAAAAGATTACAAGAGAAGAGTTTGAAGCTCTGTTTTAGAAAGTTCAGGCTGTGGTTTTCCACAGCCTTTTCTAATTTTATATACATATTGCACAAAAACAAATATAAACTTTTGTGAAGTTTGTGCACACTTCCGCGGGCATCCATGCTATTATAATAACCGTAAAAACCCCCCAATACATTATATAGTTTTTGCTATACCCCATAGTAAAAATACCTTCTCCTAAAAAGGCAGCGTTCGTGGCTGTCTTTTTTATTTTATGCGCAGCAACGAGCCCAAATCCGTAGTTGCCGAGAAAAGTTCTTGCCAATTACTATGCATTATGCTATAATACCTACTTGTCAAGGCAATATAACTTGATATGAAATGGGCAGATTCCCGAGTGGCCAAAGGGGACAGACTGTAAATCTGCTGCAAATTGCTTCGGTGGTTCGAATCCACCTCTGCCCATTAAAGGAAACCGTTTGGTTTCCTTTTTTGTTTATTGATTGATATTTGATTCTGCAGAAAAGCATAGATAAAAAAAGATGGGATAAAATGTCATTTTTTTTGTGCGGGATTGATTAAAATTGTTAAAATTTCATTGTCGAAAATGATCTCATATAGTATACTTAATGTACTTATAGAAAATACAAGGATGTTAATGGGGGCGTATCTATAACGTGAGTGAAGAAAAAACATTGGAAGATGTAAAAAACGAAAAGAAAAAAGAGAAGACCAGGAAGGTAAAAACTCCGAAGGTCAAACGTGCGAAAAAAGTAAAAGAACCAAAGCCGAAAAAGGAGCGTGCACCAAAGAAGGAACGTGTTTCCAAAAAGAAGCAGCAGGACAAGAAGGTGCCGAAGGAAAAGCGGACCAAAGAAAAATCGGAGATCCCGTTTTACAGAGGTATTGCAGTAAAACTGATCATCTGCTTCCTCGTCCCGGTAGTCGGTGTCTTTGTACTTGGTATGGTATCGTATCAGAAATCATCGTCCGCTATTGTTAATTCCTACAAAGAATCGGTTCAGCAGACGACAGATATGATGGAACAGTATATCAGTCTTGTGGCTACGAGCGAGAAGGATGAGTTCAAGTCCTACCTGACGGAGCAGGATCTGAAGAAGTATTTTTCCGGTTTGATGGATCAAACAAAAGAAAATTCAACGAGACGAGATTATCAGTCACGTCTCCGTAGCAAGTTGTCCATCGATGATAAGCTGCACAGTGTTTATTTTCTGGCAGATTCCGAGAAAAGTATCGATTCCAGTACCGGTACTTTAGGAACGAATCTGTACACAGATTACAAAAATACAACACAGGGATCAGAAGCAACTGCAACTTCAACCGGCTGGCTTGTATACGGACCGGATGAAGAGTCGGATGATGTGATCGGAATGAAAACTCATAATTACAGTTTACGAATTGTAAAGAAAGTAAACGGTCAGGAAGCGGTCATGATCATCAACCTGAGTGGCGAGTATGTTCGTTCCGCAATGAAGGCATTGGATCCTGGAGAGGGCGGTTATGTAGCCCTTGTATGCAAGGATGGACATGAGTTTTATTCGGACAACAAGATCAGTCTTGATGAGCCTTTGATCTATGGAACGGATTTCTATCAGAGAGCAATGGACGGCGATAAAGACAACGGTAATGAGATGGTTACTGTAAACGGACAGAGTTATATGTTCGTGTATAGTAAGCTTTCATTGGGCAATGTACTGATTACGGCGTTGATTCCTTCTGCAAGAGTATTGGAGCAGTCTTCTCAGATTAAGGGATTGACGACAATCTTAACAATTATTTGTGCAATCCTTGCTTTGGCATTGGGATTCCTTATTTCCAGACGGATGTCGGGAACCATTCAGTATATTCTGCGCCAGTTACGTAAAGTATCCAATGGTGATCTTACCGTACACTTACAGGCAAAGACAAAGGATGAATTCAAGCTGCTGTGTGATGGTATTAATGACATGGTGGATCATGTGAAGTCGCTGATTCGGGATGTCAATGTTGTCAGTGAGGAAGTGGGTGCGGCTGCGGTACATGTGGCGCAGACATCGGGAACCTTTATGGCGACATCTCAGGATATTCAGAATGCAGTGCTTGAGATCGAAAGCGGTGTTAATAAGCTGGATAGCGGTTCTGACAATTGTTTGAACCAGATGGATTCTTTATCAGGTAAGATTAACAATGTAAGTTCGAATGCGGATGAGATCGGTAAGCTGACCAATGCGGCCGGTGAGACGATCAATGCCGGTATTACATCGGTACAGAGTCTGACGGAAAGCTCTGAATCGACGGCTGAGATTACAAGAAATGTTATTCTCTCTATCGAGGAACTGCAGGAAAAATCAAAGGCGATCAGCCATATTGTATCGGCCATCAATGATATCGCGGAACAGACCAATCTGTTATCACTGAATGCCTCAATCGAGGCAGCACGTGCCGGAGACGCCGGAAGAGGATTCTCTGTTGTAGCGGAAGAAATTCGTAAATTGGCAGATCAGTGTCTGTCATCGGCAGGACAGATTTCGTCCATCGTCAAGGAAATCCTTTCCAAGACGGGTGAAGTTGTAACGATTGCAAGACAGGCAGAGGCAGTGGTAAGTTCACAGACCGGAGCAGTGGAAGATACGACAGCATCCTTCCGACAGATTGATGAACTTGTAGCACAGCTCATTCAGGCTTTGCAGACGATTACGAATAATGTTCAGGAGATGAACGGAGCAAGAAACGAGACCCTGAGTGCGATCGAGAGTATTTCCGATGCATCAACACAGACGGCAGCATGTTCGTCATCTGTTCACGATGCGGCAGGAACGCAGCTTGATGCAGTCAAGAATCTTGATGAAGCATCACAGAGCCTGACGGCAAAGGCAGAGAGCCTGCTTGATGCGTTATCAACATTCCAGATTTAATAAGGATAAAAATATAAGCCTTGCGCAAATGCGCAAGGCTTATTCTTTTGCATTTTCAGTTTTCTGTTAATGAAAATATCTGCCAGAGAAGGTAAGACGTGGATCAGTGGCGGGCAGATAACTCCTGGTCAAGCATCTGCTGAATCACATTTTCACAGTATGCACCGAGATGCTTTTGATCTTCCCGGGAAAGTTCGGATGTGAGAATCGGCTTACCGTATGTGAGTGTTACTTCCGTAGAACGGACCCAGGGAAAATGATTCTCGAGAATATCGGCAGTACCGGTCATGGCCATCGGGATGATCGGACAGCCGGTTTTCTGTGCAATCTTAAAGGAACCTTCCTTAAAAGGCAAAAGACTGTTCGGGTGCTCCTTATCTTTGTTGCGTGTGCCTTCCGGGAAAATACAGATTGAAATGCCGGATTTTACTTGATCAATAGCGGTAAGAATCACTTTCAGTCCCTGCTTTAAATCTTTGCGGTCCAAAAACAGACAGTACAGACGGCGCATCCAGATGCCAAGAATCGGGACTTTGTTTACTCCGTCTTTGGCAATATATCCGGTCAGTCCGGGGCAGCGTGCGTATGTGATTACGATATCAAAGAAACTTCGGTGATTACCAATATAGAGAACTGCCTGGTCCTTTGGAATATTTTCCTCACCTTTCACTGTGAGCTTGACGCCTGCAAGAAACGCGACACATCGAAATCCCCATTGGACAATGCGGAGCTGGCTGATATCTGCAGCATTTTTGTGGCGCTTCGCGATCAGCCATTCGACACCGAGTACAGGAAGTCCGAGTACCAAAAATAAAAATACATATAAAACACAAAGAATTGTTCTCATTTGTTACCTCTCTTTATAGGGTTTATTTTTTATTATAAACAATAATAAGCATGAAATCAATTCCGGCGCATAGAATACGATAAGATATTGTTTGGGTGATCCATATGTGCAGATTGAGATATTGCATTGTTTTAATCCTGATGATTGCAGGTGTGTTAAGCGGTTGTATTGTACAGCAGGGACGGGATAAAATTGAGGATTTGGAATTTACCGTGATGGATCCGGCAGATTTGCCGGAAGAGTTGCAACAACAGATTGCTGCGCGGCAGGAGGAGGACTTTTCCCTGACGTATTCCGATGAGGAATATCTGTATATTGCGAGGGGATATGGGGAACAGGAGACCGGAGGATATTGTATTTCCGTTGATCAGTGTTACCGTACAAGTAACACAATCTGCGTAAAAACGACACTGACCGGTCCGGAAGCAGGAGAGAATGTGAATACTGCTCCGAGCTGTCCGTACATTGTAATTAAGCTGGAATTACGTCAGGAAGAGGTCGTTTTCCAGTAATTTTAAGAAAACGTTAAGATTATAATGTGTATTTATACTTGTAAAAGTTTTATCACTGTGCTAAACTAAAGTTACTAGATATGGTATCATTCTAGAATAAAAGCTCAAAATAGAGGAGGCACAAAATGGAACAGGCACAAATTAGCAAGGTTCGGGCATCCGTTCATCAGCAATGCGGCAATCGGGTCAAGATTCAGTTGGACCGTGGTCGTAACAAAGTTGACATCCAGGAAGGCGTAATTCAGAAGGCATATCCAAGTGTATTTACCATACTGGTTGACGATGAGCGTGAGGAAAATCCTCCTCAGTTATTGTCATTTAGCTATACAGACATTATTACGAAGGATATTCGCATGAAACTGTGCTAATTGAAATATATTTCAAGAATATTATTCCCTCTCTTTGAATAAGTATTTTTATACGAAGTTTGAAGAGAGGGAATTTTTATGGAGTTAAGGACGCAGTTACTAAAACAGAATACGGTCAAAAGCAAAGCCTTTACCCAGGTGACACTCGATGATGATTGTATTGTCAGAGACAGCAAACCTGATATTATTAAAATCATTCACACGAAGGGATCGGTTGCTTTTGAAGAGACAAAGGTGAGCAATCAGACGGTCTGGATCACGGGAAAACTTACGTTTACCGTCTTATACCGAAGTGATGCGGGCGGTAACAAGTTGGAAACGCTGACGGATTCCGTGAATTTTGGGGAGAAGATCTTCATGGAGGAAGTCGAGGAGCTTGACACCGTGAAACTCAGCGGAAAACTGGAGGATTTGAGTATCAATGCGATCAATTCCAGAAAACTGGCTGTGCGGGCTGTCATTGGAATCCGTGCAGTATCCGAGCAGTTGGAAGAACAGAAACTCATTTGCGAAGTGACCGCGGATGAAAATGTGCAGCAACAGCGCAGAACACAGCCGATGCTTTTGCTTGTGACCTCAAAGAGGGACATCCTGCGTATGCACCATGAACTTTCACTGCCGGGAGCCAGTCCGAATATTGGAAAGATTATCTATTACAATGTGGATATTCGCAATAAGGAGGTCTCCCTTGGAAACAATCAGGTGCAGTTACATGCGGAAGGCTATGTCAGTGTCTTATACAATAGTGTGGAGGGACAGCTGGAGTGGTTTGAGACCATGGTTCCAATTGCGGAAACGATGGATTGTGAGACGGACGCTCAGCAGCCTCTGTATTGGATCCGGGTGACTCCGACGGAGACAACGCTTGAAGCAACAGAAGATTATGATGGAGAGATGCGAACCTTTCAGATGGATATTGTGTTTGACGTCGATATTAAAGTATGGAAAGAAGAAGAGGTCATGATGCTTTCGGACCTTTATTCTTTAACGGAGACACTTATTCCGCAAACATTGCCGATGAAAAGTCTCAGCCTGATGATGAAAAATGAGGCAAAGCAAAGGATTTCGCAGCAGATGAAGTTGGCGGATGGTCAGGAGAAGATTCTGCAGCTTTGCTCCTATGAAGGCGATGTGGATCTGGATCGTGTGGATGTTGTGGATAATGGCCTGCGGGCAGAAGGAATTCTGTCGGTACATATTCTCTATGCCACAGCAGATGATGGATTCCCGGTGGCACACAGCTTTGAGCAGATCCCGTTTACCCAGATTATTGATGTGCCGGAACTATCTGCAGATGCTGAAAACTGTACTTATGAAATTGACCCCGGCATTGATCAGTTACAGGTAAATCTGCTCGATAATGAGCGATATGAGATCAAGGCATCGGTATCACTGACGGCACTGGTGTTCCGGGAAAGATATGATGATCGTATTGTGTCGATTGATGTGCAACCTTTTGATGCCAGACAATTGCAGACACAGCCTGGGCTTACCGGTTACATTGTGCAACCTCAGGATACGCTTTGGAATATTGCAAGACGTTATCATACAACGGAGCAGATGATCATCAGTACCAATGCATTAAAGTCGCCAGCCGTGGCCGTCGGAGAGAAACTGATGATTGTCAAAAGTGTGGGGTGATATTACAAATTCAGGGAAATGTATCGATTCGATGATGGATCGTAATTCTCAATAAGAGACCCGGACATGACGGTCCGGGCCTTTTTTTGATTCATAGGAAATTCCTTCCTGTGAATCAAAAACGCTCCGCGGGGGATGCGCAGTTCGCGGAGATGAAGTTTGTGCCAGACATACCGCTCGTGCACGCAAAGAGTCGGCAAGCGACTCTTTGTTCCTTAAAATTCTCTAAATACTAATAAAAACCAGTGGAAAAAAGTTGGGATTTGTGACAAAATAAGAGGGAACACTAAGATGATAAGGAGGGCAATATGCGTTTGACAAAACATAAAACCAAAAAAACAAGAAAAATGCGCAATCGCGTTTATTCTTCAATTGCAATCGTATCACTTGCAGTATCACTTGCTGCAGGGGCTGCATATGTATCTCCAACCTATACATATGCAAAGACAGCAAAACAAAAGCGTGATGAGGCTAAGAAAAATCTGGAGGACACGAAGAATCAGATTTCCGGTATAAAGGATAATCAGGTTACCAATGCGGCTGATTTAAAGAAAACATCCGAAAAGTTAAACACACTGCTTGTCGAGCAGAAGAAACTTGCCGGAGATATTGATAACAAGCAGGCGGAAGTCGATGAGGCAAACAAGGAACTGGATGAGGCTAAGAAAACAGAAGCAAAGCAGTATAAGGCAATGAAGCTTCGTATCCAGTATATGTATGAGAATAGTACCGATAATTCCATGTTGACGGCAATCTTTGAATCCGATGGTCTGACGGACATGCTTAACCGTATCGAATATATCAGTGAGCTGTATAAATCGGATCGTGACCTGATGGATGCTTATCAGGCTGCGGTACAGCAGGTAACAGACAAGACCAATCAGCTTTCGGCGGACCTGGAGAATCTGTTTGCGTTACAGGATCAGTATGATGCCAAGCAGGATGAATTACAGGTTGCGGTAAATAAGCTTGAAAAGCAAAAAGAAAACTACAGGCAGCAGCTTGCAGATGCCAAGGCGCAGGCAGCGGAATATCAGAAGACTTATAATAAGATGGCTGCAATCGTGCAGGCACAGGAAGCCGCCGCTGCACATGCGTCAGCAAACAATTACCAGGGCGGAGGAAATGATTCCGGACCGGATCCGAAACAGGATTCTTACTTAAACGATTCTTCCCATAATCCTTCACAAACGACGAATATCAGCGGAGCGGATGTTGTTGCTTATGCCTGTCAGTTTGTGGGAAATCCTTATGTATGGGGAGGAAACAGCCTGACCAACGGTGTGGATTGCTCCGGCTTTGTGCATGAGGTCTATGCGCATTTTGGAATCAGTACACCACGTTTTTCACAGGCTTTCAAATATGTCGGACAAGCGGTCTCTCTTTCGAATATTCAGGCCGGTGACGTGGTTGTCTATGACGGACATGTTGCGATCTACATGGGAAACGGATGCATTGTAGAGGCACAGTCAACGAGTGCGGGAATTACAAATAACCGTGGATTGAGACCGAATAAAGTTACAGCGGTTCGTCGCTTGATTTAAGTTGTGATCCGGATGAAAAAGCAGAAAGAAAAAAGGAATCGAAGACCGCATTGGTTTGTAACGATCCTGTTACTTATTGTTGTACTTGTGCTGGCAGGGTCTTCATGGCAGACCAGACAGAGACAGCAGATCGTATATCCGGAGTCGCTGGATCAAGTTGCGGCATCCGTAAACGGGACGTCGCTTACACTCCGCGATATCGCTTTTTATGTGGCGTATGAGGAAGCAGAAGTGGAGAAACAGGCCTTTGCATACGATGCGGAACATCCGAAGAAATATTGGGGCATTCGCCTGAATGGATCTTATGTGTATGCAGCGGCACGCAATGCAATTATTCAGATGGCAATCCATGATGAATTGTTTTACCGGATGGCGGTTAAGGAAGAAATTGCACTGACGGATGAGGAGAAGCAGGCTTTGTCCGGCAAGGAGCAGGAGTTCTGGCAGGATCTGGTGGAAGATGGCAAGGATGAGTTGCTTGGGGTGTCGGAGAAAGATATCGCAGAGACGATGAAAAGAATCGCTTATGCGCAAAAATATCAATCCATTTATGCACAGATGCAGGGAACGTCTTATGAGGATTATGATTTCACATCGGAAACTTATCAGACACTTCTCGAAAAACAGGATTACTCGATCAATAAGAGGGTGGTCAAGCGTCTTGGCGTTGGTTCCATTACCCTGGATTATGAGGATTTAGAGAAAGAAAATAAATAAAAGTTTTTAGAAAGAAGATAAAAGAAATGTCAGTTAAAATTGGAAGAAATGATCCGTGCTGGTGTGGCAGCGGCAAGAAATATAAAGCCTGTCATGCCGCCTTTGATGAGAAGATCGCGCGTTTTGCGCAGGAAGGACATCGTGTGCCGACAAGAGACCTGATCAAGAATGCGGACCAGATCGCCGGAATCAAGGAGAGTGCCAAGATCAATGTGGCGGTACTTGACTACATAGAGGAGCATATTCACGCAGGTATGAGTACTGCGGAAATCGACAAGATCGTCTACGATATGACAACCAGCATGGGCGGCATCCCGGCACCACTGAATTACGAGGGTTATCCGTACAGTGCCTGTACCTCCGTCAACGAGCAGGTGTGCCACGGTTTCCCATCGGAGGATGTTATTCTTAAGGAAGGCGATATCGTCAATGTGGATTGTTCCACAATTTTAAACGGATATTTCTCGGATTCCTCGAGAATGTTCTGTATCGGAGAGGTTTCCCCTGAGAAAAAGCGCCTCGTTGAGGTAACAAAGGAATGCGTTTATAAAGGACTTGAAGCGGTCCATCCGTGGGGATTTCTTGGAGACATGGGTCAGGCGGTTCATGATCACGCTTATGCTAACGGTTATACGATCGTTCGTGAGATCGGCGGACACGGTGTGGGGCTGAAGTTCCATGAGGAACCTTGGGTTGGCTATCACTCCAGGAAGGGAACCGAGATGCTTCTCGTTCCGGGCATGATCTTTACAATCGAGCCGATGGTCAATATGGGTGATGTGGAAATCTACATTGATGATGAGAATGGTTGGGAGGTATATACCGAGGACGGATTGCCAAGCGCACAGTGGGAGATTATGGTTCTTGTCACTGAGGATGGCACCGAAGTGTTGAGTTGGTAATTGCGGTACATCTTTGATGTATCGCACGGCGTCAACCATGCGATAGCATGGTTGATGTTTCTTGGATACGATGCATCATGGGCGGATGTTCCCGCACGGCGTCAACCATGCGATAGCATGGTTGATGGTTTAAAAGAGATGATACATTTGGGCGGATGTTCCCGCCCGGCGGTTTATGTTCCCAGAGAGGAAAAACAATGAAAGACTGTATGACAACCTTTACGAAGGTACAATTTAATACGTTTGAACCGGAGGAGAACAAGCTTCGCATCGAGGATATCGCGCATGCACTCTCGATGATGGTGCGTGCGAACGGACATTTTCCGGAATTTTTCTCGGTCGGACAGCATTGTATCCAATGCTGCCGCGAAGCGATGGCGAGAAATTACGTGCCGGAGGTCGCTCTGGCATGCCTGCTTCATGACGGAAGTGAGGCGTATCTTGCGGATGTAACCCGTCCGGTTAAGAAGAATATGACGATGTATCTGCAGATTGAGGAGCAGTTACAGAACATGATCTATCATAAATTCCTCGGCTATGTGCCGGAGGGCGAGGAGGCAGTGTTGGTCAAGAATATCGATGACGCCTGCCTTTATTATGAATTTGATCATTTTATGGGCGAAAAGCTTTTCCCGGTGGAACCAGTCATGATGGGCAGCCCGTCCTATGAGGTACAGCCGATGAAGGATGTCGAGGAAGAGTTCCTTGCACTGTATCATCAGGTAAAGAAACAAATGGAGAAGTAACAGATTTATGAATAAGAAAGAAGTATTGGAACTCAAGCGGAGATTTAAGAAGGATGCGGCGACATTTACAAAAGTATGTGGCTGCTACGTGGACGGCAATCACAACAAGATCTGCAAGTTTGCCAACACATTTTTAAACCTTGAGGAAGATGAATATTATAAATATCTGGAGATTGCCAATAAGGCATTATCCGGTTCAATCGGCAACAATCTGCTTGAACTGCATTTCCCGATTGAGGAGGAAGAAGTCGGTGGAAGACAGCAGATCCTGATGGCACTTCGTGCAAGCAAGCTCGAGGATGAGAATCTGCTGGATACGTTTTATGATCTGGTGATTGATACATTTGATCATGCGGGAAACTATCTGATCGTTTTGTTCCATGACGCATACGATGTCATGACAAGAACGAGCGATAACAACAACCTCGATGAGTCTGAGGAAGTATACGAATACTTAATCTGCGCGATCTGTCCGGTCGATCTGTCCAAGCCGGGACTCGGCTTCTTAGAGGACGAGCACCGCATCGGACCGCGTGTGCGTGACTGGGTGGTCGGAGCCGTGGATACGGCTTTCTTATTCCCGGCGTTTAACGATCGAAGCACGGATATCCATTCAACGCTTTTCTATACAAAGAATACAAAGGAGCCACATTCCGAGTTTATGGCAAACGGACTGGGCTGCGGCATCGAGCGCACGGCAACGGAGCAGAAGATGGCGTTCCATTCCATCGTGCGTAACGTTCTCGGGGCAGAGGATGAGCATACCGATGAAGTGCTTCTTGATATGCAGCAGAACTTGAGTGACATGATCGATGAGTATGCTGAGACCCATGATTCGGACGAGGATGTGTTCCTTTTGGATAAGGAAGTGGTCGGCAAGCTGCTTGCGGACAGTGATATCTCCGAGGAAAAGGCGTCCCGCATCGAGAAGTCGATGGATGAGGCTTTCGGGGAGAAGCCACCGGCAGCGGAGCATGTGATCGACTCGAAGGCTTTGGCGCAGAATGAACTTCGTGTGGAGAAGATGGCACTCGAGGATCAGGTCGGAACTTTGACTGTGCAACTGAACGAGAAAGATGAGGCGCTTGCGGAGCGCACTTCGCAGTTGATCGAGAAGCAGGAAGAGATTGATAATTATATCGCGGAGACGAAGACGTATGATGTCGTGCTTCGTGTGAAGCCGGAGAAGGCATCGCAGATCAAGTCACAGATGATCGATGGGCAGAAGTGTCTGGTCATCCCGATGAAGGACGATGAACACGCCACGATCAACGGCGTGAATACGACTGTATAGGAAGAATAGTGCAAGCACCCTCTGAGTGAGAGGGTGCTTGTTTCGGCTCTTATGAGAAAAGAATCTGCGGCATTTTAAGAAGTTAAAAATGTAAATTTGGAAAATAATTGACTACGAACACATGGAAATGTAAAATTTAATTTAGTACAAACAAGGGAGATACAATACGTGGTACTTGGAATTTTGGCGCATGTAGATGCGGGTAAGACAACTTTATCAGAAGCGATGCTTTATACGAGCGGACAGATCAAGAACATCGGACGCGTCGATCATCAGGATGCCTATCTGGACAATGATGCGCAGGAACGCGAGCGTGGTATCACGATTTTTTCAAAGCAGGCGCGGATGGGAGACATTACACTTCTCGATACGCCGGGACATGTGGATTTTTCTGCGGAGATGGAGCGTACACTTCAGGTACTCGACTACGCAATTCTTGTGATCAGCGGAACGGATGGTGTGCAGGGACACACCCGCACACTCTGGCGGCTTCTGCGCCACTATCATATTCCAACGTTTTTATTTATCAATAAGATGGATCTTGCAGGTGCTGACCATGAGGCGGTACAGACGCAGCTGAAAAAGGAACTCTCGGACGGGTGTGTGGATTTCACGTCGGAGCCGTACTGTGGCGGCGGGCAGCCGGATGAGGCTTTTTACGAGGACCTTGCAGTCTGTAAAGAAGAACTTTTGACGGAGTATATGGATTCGGGAAACATCGGACAGGACAGTATCGCGGATGCGGTGGCGGAGCGGCTGGTGTTCCCATGCTTTTACGGATCGGCACTTAAGCTGGAGGGCGTGGATCATCTGCTTGACGCTTTGCGCGGGTATACAAAGGCGAACATTTATCCGAAAGAGCTTGCGGCGCGCGTGTACAAGATCGGGCGGGACAGCCGTGGCGTGCGTCTGACGTATCTGAAAGTGACTGGAGGCAGCCTCAAGGTGAAGGAGCGGATCTCTTACGACGGACTTGAGGAAAAAGTTGATCAGATCCGGCTGTATTCGGGTGAAAAATTTGATAACGCAGATGCGGTTGCTGCCGGAGAAGTCTGTGCGGTGACGGGACTGACGGCAACGTATCTGGGACAGGGGCTTTGGAACGAGAAGACAACGAGTGTTCCGGTGCTCGAGCCGGTGCTCAGTTACCGGATTCAGCTGCCGCAGGATGTCAATCCGGTGGAGATGATGGGCAAGCTCAAACAGCTCGAAGAGGAAGATCCGCAGCTTCATATTGTCTGGAACGAGGAACTGCGTGAGATTCATGCGCAGATGATGGGACAGGTGCAGATCGAGGTGCTGACACAACTGATCAAGGATCGGTTTGGAGTGGTTGTTGTGTTCGGACAGGGCAACATCGTTTATAAGGAGACGATCGCGAAGCCGGTTGAGGGCGTGGGACATTTTGAGCCGCTGCGCCACTATGCGGAAGTGCATCTGCTGCTGGAACCGGGCGAGCCGGGAAGCGGAATCGAGGTGGCGAGCGAGTGCAGCGAGGACGTGCTGGATCTCAACTGGCAGCGCCTGATTGCAACGCATATCGTGGAGCGTGAGCATCCGGGCGTGCTGACGGGTTCGGCTTTGACCGATGTGAAGATCACGATTTTGACCGGACGCGCACATATCAAGCACACGGAGGGCGGAGATTTCCGGCAGGCGACGTATCGTGCAATCCGGCAGGGCTTAAAGTCTACAGAGAGTGTGCTGCTCGAGCCGGTGTATGCGTTTACACTTGAGGTGCCACAGGATGCGGTAGGACGGGCAATGACGGATCTTAAGCAGCGGTTTGGCAAGTTTGATACGCCGGAGTTTGTTCCGGGGAATGAGCACATGCATGATCGTTCGCTGTCGCGAGGCATGCGCGTAGGTAATACATTCGCAAGCGAATGTATTACAGGTATGGCGGTCTTGCATGGCACGGCACCGGTGGCAACGATGCAGGATTATAATACAAGTGTCCATGCTTACACGAAGGGGCTTGGGCATCTGACACTTGATCTTGACGGATACGATGTCTGCCACAACAGCGAAGAGGTGGTGGCACGGATCGGTTATGACAGCGAGGCGGATACGGCGAACCCGACCGGTTCGGTCTTCTGCGCACACGGTGCGGGCTTTGTTGTGCCATGGGATCAGGTACCGGATTACATGCATCTGGATTATGTGTACACACCGGACGGCGGAAAGCCGGAGGACGGCATTTTCTACGATACCGCGGATCAGACCTTCGGTCCGGGCGGAACATTCGCCGTCAAGAAACCGAATGAGGTCAAAAGTCAGACAAGCTGGGAACTCGATAAGGAGTTGCAGCAGATCTACGCCAGAGAGTTTGGTATGAGCCGCGAGGATGTCGAGGATCAGGAGCGGCGTAAATGGATGAAAAAGAAGACGAATGAGTCGAAGCCGAACGTGGTCAAGTACGACAAGAAAGGCAATCCGATCTATCCGGCGCGCGGTCCGCAGGAGGAATACCTGATCGTGGATGGTTACAATATCATTTTTGCCTGGAAGGATCTCAATGAACTTTCCCGCGTGAATATCGATTCGGCGCGCGATAAGTTATTGGATATTCTAAGCAATTATCAGGGATACAAAGGCTGTCCGGTGCTGGTTGTGTTTGATGCGTACAAGCGCAAGGAGCATCCGGGCGCGAAGTCCAAGTACCACAATCTCGATGTCGTCTACACGAAGACGGATGAGACTGCCGATGCGTATATCGAGCGCACCGTGCATGAAATCGGACACAAGTACCGTGTCACGGTCGCAACGAATGATGGATTAGAGCAGCTCACCGTTATGAGCCAGGGCGCACTCCGCATGTCGGCGGAGAATCTGCGGCAGGAGATCGAGCGTCTGAGCCGGCAGGAGTACGAAGCGTATCTGTCGGGACAAGGCCAGCCGGGGTGCAAGTGAAGATAAATGCGTTTTATGCCCCGCGGAATTGTTGTGGTGGGGCGAAATGATAGGTAGAATTTGATCTGCGCCCCGGCGGGAAAACGAAGCGGGGCGTAAAACAGGGAAAAGCAGTGAAAACGCCCCGATGGGGATAAGGAGGATAAAATTATGATCGTAGCAGAAGATATGTACAAATTAGGAAGTCAGCGTTCCGCAATCCGTGAATTGTTTGAGTATGGCAAAAAGCGTGCGGCAGAAGTCGGCGCGGAAAACGTCTATGATTTCTCACTCGGAAACCCGACGGTTCCGGCACCGGACTGCGTCAATGAAACGGTGCGTGAACTGACCCATACATTGGACAGCATTTCGCTGCACGGCTACACTTCCGCACAGGGCGATGAGGAGACCCGACAGGCGATCGCCGATGAGCTGAACAAGACCTACGGAACAAATTTCAATTCCGCAAATTTCTATATGACAATGGGTGCGGCTGCATCACTTTCCATTTGCTTTAAGGCACTTACAACCTCTCCGGAAGATGAGTTCATCACGATCGCACCGTTTTTCCCGGAGTACCGCGTGTTCGTAGAATCCAACGGCGCGAAGCTTGTTGTCGTTCCGCCACATACGAGCGATTTCCAGATCGATTTTGACGCTTTGGAAAAAGCAATCAGCAAGCACACGAAGGGCGTGATCATCAACTCCCCGAACAATCCGTCGGGAGCCATCTATTCCGAGGAGACGATTCAGAAACTGGCAGCTTTGCTGACAAAGAAATCTAAGGAGAACGGCACACCGATCTTTATTATCGCGGATGAGCCGTATCGTGAGATCGCATACGATGGCGTGGAAGTGCCATATGTGACAAAATATTATGACAATACTCTGGTTTGTTACTCATACAGTAAGTCGCTGTCTCTGCCGGGCGAGCGTATCGGTTATGTGCTTGTGCCGGACGAAGTGACAGAGAGCAAGACGGTCTATGCAGCAGTAGCCGGTGCCGGACGCGCGTTAGGTTATGTGTGCGCGCCGAGCATGTTCCAGAAAGTGATCGCATCCTGCGTCGGACAGACCGGAGATATCGAACTGTATAAAAAGAACCGTGATCTGCTTTACGATGGACTGACGAAAATCGGTTACGAGTGCTTCAAGCCACAGGGCGCTTTCTACATGTTCGTAAAGGCTTTGGAGCCGGATGCCGATGCTTTCTGCGAGAAAGCAAAAGCGGAGGATCTGCTGATCGTGTCCGCAACCGGATTCGGATGCCCGGGTTATGCGCGTATTTCGTATTGCGTGGATTACGATATGATCGAGCGCTCGTTTGCGGCATTTGAGAGACTGTATAAGAGGTATCAGTAGGATCAGGTTTCATATACTTTGATGTGCAAAATAGACATCCAATTTGGCGGAAAGCCCATACGATTCAAAGTCGATTGCGGAACCTGATATGTGACGATTTCTTTTTTTAATTCATGGTAGAACGAACGGAAATCATTTTCAGAAAGAAGATATTTTAAGGAGATAACAGCCGAAAACAAGTCTGATTTGCCATAGTCATAGAGACTACCGGTTTTGGAAATCTTTAATTTGCTGTGTGCCGTACAGTCAGGGATGGCGTCCTGAGTGCGGGCATTAAAAAGCCGGTTTCCGTGTGCACAGATGTTTCGATACTTGGTAAGAATGATCATCATCTTGCCAAGTTCGTTACGCCCGATATTATGGAAATCATGACATACATTCGTTTTGCATCGACCTTTCAGATAGCGATACATAGTCGACGTCTCGCCTAATGTTAAGTCGGTCATGAGTACCCAGAGAGGCACATCGTGGTATGTGGCAATGTAGTGCGCAATCTGTGGAGAGGCATGTTTTCCATTTAGTTTTTCGTTCATTTTTTTGAATAAGTATTGCAGCACCGGAATGTGTTTCGGATAATCATAGTTATTAAGATTCTGATAATAGTTTATTCCATTCCCATACAGTAATGTAAAATGATATGAGATGGACGACTTGATGTTTTTCTCAAAGATAAGAATATACTTCAAAAAGATTCCTCTTAATTCAGCATCGAAAAGGTATAATTGATAAATGTCTTCAATTGTTGTTCCGGGGAAATAATTGTGAGTATTGGGATCTTTGAAAATATCTTTGTAGCCGTTGATAAGGCTATAATAACTGATTTTGGTAAGTATATTGACAGCTTGTTCTTGATCTGGAATGATAAGTCCTTTGTGAGACAAATGTTCAAGCTGTGCGGCATAGTCCAAGAAAGGTTTGTTCTGTAATGTAGTTGTCATAAAAATCCCTCATTAGTAACGAAACGGCCCCCGCAGGAGCCGCCCGGGTTGCAGGCTTCTCAAGTTTCCGCAACTCATTCACTGAGCTGATTATATGATATGAACAAGAAAATGTCAATTACAATCTGCTCATGATGAGTATATGTGTTACAATTGGATTTTAATGATAAAAAGCATAAGAACAGGAATATAAAATATGATTAATTTAGAGAAGAAACAGACCGACGAAGGTCTGCGGGGAAACGAAAAACTGGAAGAGGCGATTAAAGCGTTACAGCAGAATCCGACACAGGAAATGCTTGCCCATGTCCTGACCGTTGTGCGCAGAAGAATGCGTGACAAGGGGCAGTTCGTTGTCGCGGTTGATCCGCCAAAAGCGGACGGACAGATGCGGCTTCAGGCAATCAAAACGGATGACGGAAGAGTCTGGTGGTCGGCTTTTTCCGGCTTCGAGGAAGAAATGCGAGGAAGCGATAGCGTAATGTCCACATTTCTTGCAGATATAGAGCAGCTGCTTCGGATGGCAGTCCGAGAAGAAAGTATTAACGGAATCATATTGAACCCATGGAATGCGACTCTGATGCTTGATAAGCGGTTGATACAGATCATACTTGGGGAGCAAGGTTAGACAGGTAATAGTAACAAGAGGAAAAAAGACTTTGGTTCGAACAGAATCATTAGAAGGAATGATGAAAGGATAAACAGACAGAATGACGTTACAAGATAAGCACACAAAAATCGTAGCTGCGACAGAGGCGGATACGGAAGAAATCCTCCGCCTGTACAAAGCGCAGCTTGGACAGGAATTCTGCCCGTGGGATGAACATTATCCGGAACGGGAAAATATTGCGTTTGATCTGGAGCGTGACGCTTTGTTTGTGATGAAGAATGAAAAGGATGAGATCATTGCTGCAATCTCACTCGATGAAGATCCGGATGTGGAAGCACTGACTTGCTGGAGCAGGCGATTGCAGCCGGGCGGAGAATTGTCAAGACTTGCGGTGCGGCGTGACTATCAGAATCGGGGAATTGCACGGACGATGATCGAGTATGCGATGGACATTCTACGTGAGCAGGGAAAGAAAAGTGTGCATTATCTGGTCTGTCCAAGCAATACAAAAGCCGTCCGTTCGTATGAGCATCTGCATTTTTCGCGGGTGGGAGCCTGTGAAATGCATGGGCTGCCTTACTTATGTTATGAGCAGAAGTTGTAAAGAAGTCAGAAAAATCCTGAAGTGCCAGCTCCAGGATTTTTTGTGCCTTATTTCAGGTAATCCAGTGTTTTTAAACTACCTTCATCGAACGTATACTCCGGTGTGCGAAATGGGTATGTGACCTCGTCCTCATAATACCAGGGATCATCTTCGTGCGCCGGATTTTTCAATACCTGGAACTGCTGCGCCGGCATATAGCCCTGTGCAAGAAGGAAGGCTTTCTTTCCGCTTGCATTTTCACATAAATCCACGATCATCACAACATGTCCGGGATGTCCTCCCTTTAAGAAAACATCTCCCACCTGAATATCGGAAAGAGTAATCGGTTCTGCCTCGGTATCCATTGAAGCGGTACCGGCATAGGTGAAGACCATGCGCAGATACTTCTGGAAACATTCGTAGGAAGTATCCGGCTGGGCGCTTTTGGTCCAGCTTACATTGTTGCCGTCTACCTGAATGCGGTAACCGTCCGCCCACTTGGTATATTGGGCATCAAAGCCACTGGTAAAATGAAAAGCGATACGATCGTACTGCCCGGTGCTCCAAAAGTATTCCGCATAGACACGAATGACAGAATCGGCGCATTGCTGCAGATCTTCCGCTTCGATCGGCAGATCAAACACAGCCACATGTGCATTCTGATTGCCTTTCTCGCTGCCGTCATACAGGAGGACCGGACTTTGATCCTCTTTCATGGCATAGTTGCGCAGAAACTCCGCGAGGCTTCCGGTATCTTCGGAAGTTCTCGTGTAACCGTCCGGTGTGCGGATGCGGCTCTTCAAAGTCATGCCGGATGCATCGATCAGAGACGCGGCAGAAATATTTTCGGATGCGTTGGTTGTATCAGACGGTGTATTGCCTGGTTGTGTCTTATTATTGTCTGATTGTGGCTGCTCGGTGTCAATCTTGGTGGAATGTGAGGTTTCGGTTGGCAGATCGGATTTAGCATTATTGATATTACATCCGATCATTGTAAAACTGATACTTACCATGCACATTCCGAGTAGCAATTCTTTTATCACTTTTTTCAAATTTATTTCCTCCTAATATGATTTTTCAATGCATAAAAAGCTAAAATGAACAAGACTTCTCAATTAAATTATAATGGAACGAAAGTACTTGCAAAATACCCGATGGGGGTATATAATGCAATTCAAAAGATACCCCTTGGGGGTATAAAAAGACAAAATAAAGAGTTTGTGGAAATACTTGTGATATACACAAGGGTTTGTTTAAGCGATTGCGAAACTCCTGTGGCGGCGTGCTCCGGCTGGGCTGACCCGATGGCGGGCTTCTACGCTGACACTAGTTATCCCAAATCAAGAATTTGCTGAAAATG